>Ga0247832_1000849_pt1 | contig 59110 bp, 54 predicted proteins | sample LaCruzMarch2015__10_FD_192407 | JGI IMG/M metagenome (GOLD analysis project Ga0247832, IMG submission 192407) | Freshwater microbial communities from meromictic Lake La Cruz, Castile-La Mancha, Spain - LaCruzMarch2015_4m | ecosystem: Environmental > Aquatic > Freshwater > Lake | place: Spain... | reverse complement strand
TTACACCTGTGTAACCAGTAGAACCAGTAGGTCCAGTGTAACCAGTAGAACCAGTAGGTCCAGTAGAACCAGTTACACCAGTGTAACCAGTAGAACCAGTAGGTCCAGTGTAACCAGTAGAACCAGTAGGACCAGTGTAACCAGTAGAACCAGTACGACCAGTGTAACCTGTAGAACCAGTAGGACCGGTAGGACCATCAATACCATCTAAGTTAATATTATAAGTAGCAGATAAATCAAATGTTCCAATAACATTTTGAATATTATTTAATGTAATTGCTCCACTTGTTTTATCATATGATAAAACATTTCCTTCAAAATGATTATTATTATTAGTTTGTTGTATAACAACAACTGAGTTTCCAGTAATGTATGCTAATTTTGTTCCAATTGTAAATGAAACAGAGCCTCCATTTACTGGTGTGGTACTTAAATTATTACCAGAAGAATTAAATATATCAGCATAACCAGTAGGACCAGTAGAACCAGTTGGTCCAGTAGGTCCAGTTATTCCGGTAGATCCAGTAGTTCCAGTTGGTCCAGTTGTTCCGGTAGCACCTGCATAACTTGTAGTATATGAGAGTTCAGATGTAGTAGGGTTGTATATTAAAGCATTACTACCAGAACCAGTAAAACCAATAGAAGATATATAAACTCCTTCTTTTGATTTGGAACCAGTAACTCCAGATGCATTTAAATAAATACTATTAGCGACAGGTAAATCGCTATTTGCTCCTATCACTATACTATTTGCTCCTTGATTTGTTCTACCTGCACCATTTCCAATTGCAACTGAATTCTCACCTTGATTAGTTAGACCTGCAATATTTCCAACTGCAACTGCGAATTGTCCTTGACCTATAAAACCTGCTCCATTTCCAACTGCAACTGCACGTAGACCTTGATTACTAAAACCAGCATTTGATCCTAAGTGAACTGAACCAGTACCTGTCTGCCATTGACTTGTATTTGAATCCCAATAAACATAATCGCTGTAGTTAGTTCCTACAGCTGAAATAAAACCAGTAGGACCAGTTGTTCCAGTAGGACCAGTAGACCCATCAACACCTATTCTACCAGCAGTTCCAGTAGGTCCAGTTGGTGCTAATGGTGTAATAGTAAAATCTGTTGGTGTGGCAACATAATAATATCCAACAAGTGTAGCACTTGTTGGTGAGGTAGAATACGTCATTATTCTTACCTGTATAGCCGGATTTACACCAAGTATTGTTGTAGGAACTTCACCTGTAATAACATATTGTTTAGGTCCTGAATTGTTGATTAATACAGGTTCTGATGTACTAATTAATTTTCTTGTTTTAAAATCAGTATTAGTTAAAGTATATAATTCCCAATATACATAGACACTATTTGGAATACTAGCATTAAAATATGCAAGCAAATACCATTTAGTTGGAGGTATAAATGAAATCCCATTCTCAGTTAAAAAATTGGGGTTGATTGGTGTAGAATATTGTATACGTAATGGATCTGTACCTTTTTGACCAGCATTTACAGCTATAGCTTTTGACATAGATGATGCATATTCAGGAATATTAGTATTAAAGGATCCATCCTTACCATAAGGTTTATTAGAAATTTCATAGTAGTCAGGGTTAATTGATACTATATTTTGTGTAGGATATAAGTTAGTTAAACCGCTAGATGAAGAACCACCTGTAACACCTGAAGAAGTACCGGTAGCTCCAGTAGAACCGGTAGTACCTGGAAAAGATGACGCAATCTCTAAAGTTTGGTTTATAAGGTTAGCATCATATTGCGCAGTTTCTTGCGCATAATTTTTTGCTAAAATGTATGCTTTTGAATAAGCATCTTCATAACTTATGCTTGAGTTGGCTGAAGCACTCGCAGAGGCAGTAACAACTGCTTGCGATAAAGTTACTTTGGCATAGGCAGTTGCGTATGCTGTAGCAGAAAAATTTTTACCAGACATTATTATATAACGTAAATATTTTTATATTTACAAAAATATTTATGTATAAAAACAATTACTATATTTATAATTTAAAAACATAAGTCTCTTAAAATTAATGAAAAATATTTTAATTTTTGGCGCATGTGGATCAATTGGAAATTATATTTTTACACAATTTAATAATAAAAAAGAAGAATACAAAGTAGTAGGAACAACAAGTAATAGTGAAAAAAAAAGTGAAAATATTATATATGTAGCAAATAACTTTTTAGAAAATTTATTGCATATTGAAAATGTAGATATTGTTATATGGGCACAAGGTCATAATTTTAATGATAATATAAATTCATTTAATAAAAATAATTTTGAACAAATGATAGATGGAAATGTAAGTTTCATATTAACAACTCTAAATTTTTTACTAACAAACAACAAAATAGTAAAAGATGCTAAAATGGCAGTAATAAGTTCTATTTGGGAAAACTTTTCACGTGAAAATAAATTATCTTATTCTGTAACAAAAGCAGCTTTAAGTGGATTAGTAAAAAATTTAGCATTAGATTTATCTAAACAAAATATATTAATCAATAATGTTTTACCTGGAGTTATAGATAATGAAATGTCAAGAAAAACTTTATCAGAAGAAGAGTTAAATTATATAAAAAATTATATGCATTTTGGAAGATTAATTACATTAGAAGATGTTTTTAAAACCATTAAATTTTTAGTAGTAGAAAATACTGGAATAACTGGTCAATCTATTACAATAGATTTAGGTTTTACTAACTTAAAAAAATATAAATAGTTATAAATATTGTATTTTAAACACAATATTTATTATATGAATAATTGTAATTTAAATTATAAAATTATTAACACCTTAAGGTTATTATCAGTTGATATGGTTAATAGTGCAAATTCAGGTCATCCTGGTATGCCATTAGGTTGCGCCCCATCTATATTTGTTTTGTATTGTATGATAATGAAATTACATTTTGAAGAACCTTTATGGGATTCACGCGATCGTTTCATTTTATCAAATGGTCATGGGTGTGCTTTACTTTATAGTATTTTATATTTAATGGGTTACAACTATTCTAAAGAAGATTTACAAAATTTCAGACAAATTCATAGCAAAACACCAGGACATCCTGAATATAATAAGAGTCTAGGAATTGAAGTATCTACAGGACCATTAGGTCAAGGTATTGCAAATGGTGTTGGAATGGCTATTTCATCAAAAAAGTTGAACATAAATAATACAATTTATGTTATGTGTGGCGATGGGTGTTTAATGGAAGGTATTTCATATGAAGCAGCTTCTATAGCAGGTCATTTACAATTAAATAATTTGGTTATTTTATATGATGACAATGGTATTACTATTGATGGCAAAACGGATATTACATTTACAGAGAATGTTAGAAAAAGATTTGAAGCATTGCAATGGAATGTTCTAGAAGTTTTAGATGGAAATAATGATATTCAAGATATATTTGATAAGTTAACTTTGGCAAAAAATTCTATAAACAAACCTACTATACTATTTATTAAAACAACAATAGGGTATGGTTCTGTTGCAGCAGGTAAAAGTGCGATTCATGGTACACCACTAGGTGAAAAAAATACTGACTTGTTAAAAGATTTTTTAAAAATGGATAAAGATAAATCTTTTTTTGTAGATGATGATGTAAAAGAGTATTTTGATGTATTAAAACAAAGAAACAAAGAAGAATATATTTTGTCAGAAAAAAATAGAATAGTAAACATCAATAATAGTATAAAAATAAATCACGTTAATAAGGTATTAGAAGATATTTGTAATATAAAAAATGAAGAAAAAAGCTATGCTACGAGAGATTCTTCTAATATGGTTTTAAGAAAAGTAGTTGAATTATTACCTAATGTTATTGTTGGTAGTGCTGATTTGGCTGAATCAAATAAAACACTTGTTACAGATCCAACTATTTTTATAAATAAAGATAATTTTAATGCAAAATATTTACATTATGGGATAAGAGAACATGCTATGTTTGCGATTGCAAATGGGATTAGCACATATGATATAATACCTATAGTAAGCACATTTTTAGTATTCATAACTTATTGTTTGGCGCCAATTCGTATGGCTGCATTATCAAAACATAAAGTACTATATGTTTTTACACATGATTCGGTTTTTTTAGGTGAAGATGGTCCAAGCCACCAACCGATAGAATCACTTACTATTTTACGTTCTATACCAAATTTAGTAACAATACGTCCATGTGATACAACAGAGGTTTCTGGTGCTTATCAAATTGCTTTAAAAAATGAAGGTCCGACAGCATTAATATTTTCTAGACAAGTATTACCAAATATAGAAAAAAGTTCTGTAGAGAATATGAAAAAAGGGGCTTATGTAGTTTATGAACCAGAAATAGAAGATAGTAGAGAGGCTGAACTCATCATTATAGCAACAGGTTCTGAAGTACATCTGGCAATAGAAGTAGCAAAAACTGTGGATATAAAATGCCGTGTAGTATCTATGCCTTGTTGTGAACTATTTGATAAACAAGATACAAAATATAAAGAAAATGTGCTACCAAAAAATATCAAGAAATTGAGTTTGGAAGCAGGATCTACTTTAGGATGGTATAAGTATGCTGACTATACATATGGTATAGATACCTTCGGAGAAAGCGCAAAAATAAATGATATTAAAGAATATTTTGGATTTACTTTAGAAAAAATACGTAAATTTATAAAAACAAAAATATAATTTATTGTTTAATTATATAATATGGATTCATTAAAAAATATTTTATCTAAACTAAAAGAGTTTGGATGTTCAGGAATAAAAATTTCATTTGAAGACGAAGGTGCATTATATAATGAAATTATTAGTATGAGTAATTTAACTAGTTCAGTTGGGTTAGAATTATCTATAAAAATTGGAGGATGTGAAGCAAAGAGAGACATAATTGATTGTATAGACTTAAATTGTGATACTATTGTTGCTCCTATGATTGAAAGTAAATTTGCATTAGAAAAATTCTTTAAATCACTTGATGCTTATAAATACAGTAAGAAAAAAGGGTTTAACTTAGAGACGATTGGTGCTTATAATAACTTGGAAGAACTATCGCTTTTATTTAATAAAGTGGATTTTGTTACTGTTGGACGCGTAGATTTTGTCGGATCATTAGGAAAAGACAGAGATTTTGTTGATAATGATGAAATGTACGACATGGTAGAAAGTGTATTCAAGAAAGCTAGAGAGAACAAGACATTATGTTATATGGGTGGTGCAGTAAGTATAAATTCAAAGGATTTTATACAAAAATTGTTTGCTAATAATTTACTAGACAAATTTGAAACTAGATATGTCATATATGATGCTCATAGTGTTGATCTTAATAAATTAGACAAATTATTATATTGGGCAAATGTGTTTGAAGTAGAGTGGTTAAAATTTGTAAATAACCGATATATGCTTCATGCAAGCAAAGATGTGAAACGTATTAAAATGATTGAAGAACGAATCGCTGCAAATAAAATAGAAGAATAATCAAAAATATTATAATGATCATTATAATAATTTTTATAGTTATTGTGTATCAATAAATAATTCATTAAAAATATTTTTTAATTCATCATTAATTTCACTTATTTTTTTGAAAATAAATTTAGAACTTCCTATTTCATCAAGTAATATAAAACAAACATTGTCTCCATCATTTTTTTTATCATTTAACACTGAATTTATAAATAAATCATAAGACATTTCTATTTTTTTGAACTTGTCTGGTATTATGCTAATCATATAACTATTTAAATCAATATATTTTTCTTTGTAAAATAATTTATTGATCATATACATTCCGATTATAATAGCAATCCCATGTGGAATAAAGTAATTTGATGCGCTTTCTAATGCATGACCAAATGTATGACCATAATTTAAGACCCTTCTCTCATTTGTCTCTAATTCATCCAGCTCAATAATGAGTTTTTTAACGGATGTTGACATTTTGATCAAGTTAATATAGTCAATTGTATTTTCATTATAGTTGTCTTTGAAATATTTGTAACTAGTTTCACCACCAATAAGTGACAATTTTAATGCTTCACCAATGCCTGATATTATATCATCGTTTTTTAAACTATCAATAAAAGAATCAGAAATAATTACTTTATTTGGAGCACAAAATAAACCCAACATATTTTTACTAACTCTATTTACTCCTACTTTTCCTCCAATACAACTATCTGTCATGGATAAAATAGTAGTAGGAACGAGTGTCCATTTAATACCACGTTTGTATATAGCTGATACAAACCCTCCGACATCTTGTGTAATACCACCGCCAATTACCAATAATTTATTTTTTTTATTAAATTTAACTTCAAATAACAGATCAACGATTTGTAAAACACTTTCTATTGTTTTATTATTTTCTAGTGCATCAAAAATGAATACATATTTGGAGTCAATATTTCGCAAACAAGTTTTATCTAAATGATAAACATTGCGGTCTATCACTATAAAATCATTTGTTTCATATTCTTCATCTATAATTTTAGACAAATGATGCTGATTATAAATTACATTATAAATTTTACTATATGATTTTATATCCACATTATCATTTGTATCAATCGTTCCACTAAAAGAAGTACTATTCACTTTGAACTCCATAATATATACAATACTTACATAAAAAGTATATTTTATGTACGTATATTTTTGCTATACTTTTTATAAAAGTATATTACAATATTTTTGCTATACTTTTTTATAAAAGTATATTAAATGGAAAAAATCAAAGTAAGTGATTACATTACTAATTTTTTACTTAAGAATGGTTTAAATACACTTTTTACTTTAACTGGTGGTTTTGCTATGCATTTAAATGACTCCTTTGGTAAAAATCCTGGGTTTGATATTTATTATCAACATCACGAACAAGCATGCGCATATTCAGCCACTGGATTTACGAAAACGAATGCAAAACCATGTATCGTTTGCACTACTGCGGGGGTAGCAGCAACCAACGCGATTAGTCCTTGCTTAGTTGCACATCAAGATAGTTTGCCTATATTGTTTATAACAGGTCAGGTAAAAAGTAATGAATGTATTAGAAACACAAATACAGAAAAAATGAAATTGAGACACTATGCTGGAGCTGATAGCGATATTATTTCTATGGTTACTCCAATTACTAAATATGCATATGAAATTACAAAAGTAGAAGAAGTTCAACATGTGTTAATAGAAGCCATAAAAAATTTAAAAAATGGAAGACTTGGTCCTGTATGGTTATCTATATGTGTAGATATTCAGGGTTTTTTTATGGAAAATATAGATATTCCTATTATTGAAAAAGATATTATTGGACAAGAACCAAATTATACTGATTTAGATAAAATCCATGAGTTATTAAAAGAATCCAAACGTCCATTAATAATTGCTGGTAATGGCATAAAATTAGGTCAATGTAATGATAAATTTCGTAATTTTTTACAAACATATAAAATTCCTGTAGTAGTTTCATTTCATGGAACAGATTTAATGGAATCAGATGACCCTTTGTATGTTGGTAAAATAGGTTTAGTTGGTGATAGAGCAGGAAATTTTGCTATGCAGAATTGTGACTTATTAATATCTCTTGGTTGCAGAATGGCACAAGGTATTGTTGGATATAGAGCGGATTGGTTTGCTAGAGAAGCGAAACTAGTTTACATTGATAATGATGATAATGAATTGGAAAAAAATAATATAAATTATACTTTGAAAACAAATATGGATGTAAATTTATTTTTTGATCATTACAAATATCAGGTAAAACAAGAATACAATGGGTGGATAGAAAAATGTGGTTGGTGGAAAAATAAATGGCAATTTGAATTACCTGTGAATGTATTAGATGATAGTAAAGGTATTAATCCTTATTTTGCATTACAAAAATTCTTTGAAGTAGCACCAGAAAATAAGATAATCATTACTTCTTCAGGATCAATTATTACAAATGTATGGCATATGGTGAAAGTCAAAAAGGGAGATAAATTTATAATAAGTAGTCAAGGTGACATGGGTTTTGAACTACCTGCAGCAATAGGTTCTGCTATTGCTGAAAAAGAAAAGCTCGTTGTACCTATATTTGGTGAAGGTTCATTTCAATTAAATATACAGGAGTTACAAACGATTGTTCAATACAAATTACCTATGAAAATACTATTATTTAATAATGGAGCATATGGAGCGATAGAAATAACACAAAGGAACTTTTTCAAGGCTAAATTTGGTGTAGATTATGATAGTGGATTATCATTTCCAGATTCTGAAAAAATAGCAAAAGCATATGGAATACAATATATTTGTGCTAAGAAAAACGAAGATATTGAAAAAGTAATGCAAGACTTTTTAGATTATAAAGAAGGACCAATTATTTTAGAAGTATTTTGTTGTATACAAGGTCGTAGTCCTAGATTAAATGCTATTAAAAATGATGATGGAACATTTACAAATAGACCTTTTGAAGACATGGATCCATTTTTATCTAGAGAAGAATTTGAAAGAGAGATGATTATAAATATTGTTTAAATATATTTTTTATTATGTAAGTAAGTTAAAGAAGTTACCGAAAATGCCTAAAGGTCAGATTTTATAAATGGGTAAAAACTTAAATCAATATCAATGGCATTACTATTATTTGGAAAGTCTAAATTTGCAATAGGTAAAGAATATTTATTCAAATCAGGAACTGAATTAAAATAATTTTTGTTAACATAAGTTAATTCAATTGTATCTGGTATATTATTAAACACAGGCCCATAATTATTACCATGTGCATGTATTAAATAATGTGTTGTTGATAACTTTTCAAGACATTTAATTTTATCATTATAATCGGTTCCCCAATGTATTCCTTCTTTTGTAACTCCATGAAATTCTATAACAATTTGTTTAAATTTAGATAAATGCGACTCTTCTAAAGATAATAACCAAGGATATTCACCTCCTTCTATATCTATTTTTAAAAAAATATTATTATAGCTATTAATTAAAAAAGATAAATTAGAATTATGATCATCATTAAAACTATTTATATTTTTTTTAATAAATGAAATTTTATTTGTATAGTTATATGGATATTTTTCTATAGTTCCATCAAATCCAAAACAATTATGTTCATTCATATTATATTTATTAATAAAATCTCGTGAAAAACTTTCTTCATTTGATATTCCGGCTGAAATATAACAATCATATCCTCCATCCAGTTCTGCGAATACATATCCGCCATCACTATTTGAACCACATCTAACTTTTTTGTCAAAGTTATATACTTTTAATGAATCAATCATTTATTATATATAAATATTTATATATAATTAAATGAATGTTTTAGTGATAGGTGATATAATGTTAGATATTAATTATTTTTCAAAAATTGAAAGGAATGCTCCAGAAGCTGATATACCAATATATAATATTATTGACATTAATTATATTTTAGGTGGAGCATCTAATGTTGCTCAAAATTTACATAATTTGAAAATAAACATAGAATTAGTTTCTGTTATTGGTGAAGATGAATCAGGCAAAATAATTCAATCATTACTAGATAAACAAAAAATTAATAATAAACTTTTTATTGATAATGAAAGAAAAACAACACAAAAAAATAGAATTTTTTATGAAAATAGTATAAAAAATCGTTATGATATAGAAGATCAACATGATATTAATTATTTACTTGAAGAAAAAATATTAGATTATATAAAAAAACAAAAACAAATAAATGCAATTGTTATATCTGATTATAACAAGGGAATTATTACGGATAAATTATGCAAGGAATTAATAAATTATGCAAATAATAATAATATTTATACTTTTGTGGATCCTAAAATTAAAAATTATAAAAAATATTCAAATTGTTTTTGTTTTAAACCAAATTTATTAGAAGGTCAGCAAATTTCTGGTAAGATAGACGAAGAAGAAATATTAAAATTTATAAAAAAAAATATTGAATGTAAAAATATAGTATTAACATGCGGTAAGGATGGAATTCTTGCAAATAATTATGAAAATAAATTTATTCATGAAAATAAAATACAAGTAACAGATGTAACTGGATCAGGAGATTTAGTTTTATCTATTATTGTATACATTTATTTAACAAAAAAAGATATTTTACTAGCAAGTGAAATAGCAAATTTAATAGCTGGAAAAAGTGTCCAAGTAATTGGAAACTATAAATTATCATTAGATGAAATTGAATATTATTTGAATTATAAAAATAGTAAAATAATATATGATTATGAAACTGATAAAATAATCAATATTTCTAAAAATAAAAATATAGTTTTTACAAATGGTTGTTTTGATATTCTTCATTCAGGGCATATAAAAAATTTACAATTTTCTAAAAAACAAGGTGATATATTAATAGTAGGATTAAATTCTGATTGTTCTATTAAAAGATTAAAGGGTGAAAACAGACCGATTAATGATATTAAAGAACGAAGTGATATACTTTCCTTATTTGATTTTATTGATTATATAATTATATTTTATGATGATAATCCTTTAAATATTTTAAAATTAATAAAACCAAATAAACTTATTAAAGGATCTGACTATAAAAAAGAAAATATAATAGGTTTAGAATATGTTAATGAAGTTATTTTATTTGACTATGTAGATAATAAAAGTACAACTTTGATTATAGACAAAATAATTAATCAAAAATAAAATTTTATATATATATATATAAAAAAATGTCTAAAAAATATTTTATTGATCTTGATAATACTTTATGTATTACATTAAATAGTGAATATAATAACTCTCAACCAATACAGGAACGTATTAATTATGTAAATGAATTAAAAAAACAAGGTAATGATATTACTATATGGACAGCAAGAGGTTCAAAATCAGGTATAGATCATAGTAGTTTAACAAAAAAACAATTAGATGAATGGGGTGTAGAATATAATAATTTAGTTTTAAAAAAACCCGATTATGATATTTATATTGATGATAAATCTTTTAATGTAGATCAATTATGGCCTGTACCAAAAGAGGATAATATCAAAACAAAAAAATTACCTGTTGAAATCGTACCCAAAGGTTGGGGGAAAGAAATTATTTTTGTAAATAATGATGAATATTGTGGCAAACTTTTATGTTTTGAAAAAGGAAAAAAATTCTCTATGCATTATCATATTCAAAAAAAAGAGACATGGTATGTATCAAAAGGTAGTTTTATTTTAATATGGATTGAGACACAAAATGGTACAACTTATAGTGAATATTTAAAAGTAGGCGATGTAATTACAAATGAGAGAGGAGAACCTCATCAGTTAATAGCATTAGAAGATGCAGAGGTTTTTGAAGTATCTACTAAACATTATGATGAGGATAGTTTTAGAATGTGGAAAGGTGACTAATTATTTTCACATACAACCATAAAACTATTATTTAAATCAATACCAGAAACAAAAATATTCTTCATATTTTTATCTTTTAAAAAGGTTTCTATTATGTTTGGTGTAAAACAATGTTTATGTTTTCGATTATTCCATGGCCTCCAATATTTTTGAGTAAAATCTGGTAAATATAAAAAAAGTATTCCTCCTTTTTTTATTTTAGAAATCCATAATTCTAATGTTTCTACCCAATTATCTACATGTTCTAAACAATGACTTGAATAAATAAAGTCAACTTCTTGTTCAGGTAAAATGTTTGCATGATAACCATTATTTAAACATAAATCAACGCCAATGGCATCAGGAAATTTCCATTCTTCTTTACAAAATCCTATATCATAACCGATTCCCTTACAAAAATGTTTAGCAAAAGGAATAGAAAATTGTGATGCATTTCCTTTTTGTTGGAAATAAGGATATTTTTCGTTTTCGAAAAAAATAATGTCCATAATATAATAATACAATATATTATAATATTATGAAAATAGACGAATTAAGAAATGATAATAAATTAAATCAAATTTGTTTTTATCATCATCATGTAAATGGTGATTGTTGGTCAACTAGATTAATTGTGAAACATATTATTGAAAATACTAAACATTTAAACTTAGAATACTATTATACTGCACCAAGAGCATTGGGTTCTTGTTGTGAAGACTTAGAAATAAAGTCCGAAAACTTTAACAAATTAAATATTCCTGGTGATATAAAAGATAACACATATTTTGATAATACTATTTTTATTAATGCATGGATTGGTTATAGTGAAGATTTATGTTGTTTTTGTTTAAAAAATATTAATAATAGATACAATGATATAATAAATAATATAAATAATTTTACAAATTTTAATATTAAACTTATTGAAACATGTAATAATAATATTGTACCATTTAACTATTCATTTTATAATGTTATTTTTTTAAAAAAATATATAGAAGAAAAAAAATATATGTATACAAAAGTTATATTAATTATGAATATAAATGTAACTACTACAATGAAATTAAATGAAATAGATCATAATAAATATATAAATTATTTTTCTTCAAAATACCCTGAATATTTATTTATAACATTTAATAAAATAGAGACTAATAGTCTTAATGTAATATCTATGAATGATATTAATAATGAAAATAACATTGATTTACCATTATCTCATTATGGAATAAATTTTTCTTATTTATCAACTCTATGTGATAAAGTTCTTTGTTTGGCTTCAGGACCTGGACTTTTTTGTTTAAATGAAGAAAATAAATATGTTGAAAATAAATTTATTATGCTTGATTCTATAGATCCAATGAATTTTCCAGCTCCAAAATGTGAAAAAAATGGGGAACTTTTATGTACAAATAAATATAATTTTTATTTTAAGCATTATTATTATTTAAATAATGATGAATTAATTTTAGAATTGGAAAATTTTATTTTCGTCTAATGAATCCATACCTACACGCATTTCAAATATTTTAACTGGTTTATTTCTATACTCTCAAAATAATTCATAACCTTTTTCTGAGTTATATTTTGACAATATATTAAAATCTTTTTTATCTAATAAGTTTTATAATTCAAAAGATTTTAAAACTTTCTAAATCAATAATCTTTAAAAAAGACATATATATATATAGTTTATTTAATTCAAATTTATTCTCTTTTATATATATGGTGAATTTTATAGGAGTGTCTAATAATGAAGATTTTTTTAATTTTATAAAAAATGAATTACCAGAGAATATTACAAGTATTATTGATAATTATATTAATGATGGATTTCAAATTTATAATGGAAATCATGATAATTATCCACATTTAGAAAAATACAATGGTTTGGATAATCTAGTTAAATATTGGAATTTTTCTATATACTTAATGTGTCATTTATTATACTTTAAAACTATTAAAATTAAATGTTTTTTGACTGGTAAAATAATAAATTCATATTATTCAGATATGTTATATATATACCATGATCCACTTATTACATACTATTTTCCATATTATTTATTTTCTGATGGAATAAATACTTGTGTATTAGTTTATGGCGGTCCTTATTATTTACCTATGTTTGTTTATTATATAGAAAAACAAGAATGTTATAATTTATTATCCGGCAATAATTTTGGTTCAGTATATGGTAGTTATGAAAGTTATAACTCATTAATAGACAATTTTTTAAAAAGATATAATGAAAAAGAACAAAAATTATTTCTAGTTAATTTGAATGAAAAACAAAGAGAAGTTAGTATGATATTTGCAACTAATTTTCAAGTTGGTCATTATTTATGGAATGAAGTATCTGGTGTAGAATTATTAATTAAAACTGATTTAATAAAAAATATTGATAAACTATTACTTTCAAAATTTGATATATGTATTGTACATGAATTAATAAAAGAAAAAAATCCAAATTGTAAAATAATTAATATTAAAGATTATGAAAACACTGAATGCAATATTTTTTATGGTGCTATATCAGGTTATTTTATGACAACTGAAGCACAAAAATATTTATTTTATAGTATAAAAAATCCTATAAAATTTAATAAAAAATTAGTTATTATGATCGTAATAAAAGCAGATAGAAGAATCTTAATTGATATGGATTCTATTTATATTCAATTAATAAATAAATTAGTAAAAAATAATATTATGAATCCAAGTGAGTTATTAATTTTGTTTGATGGATTATATAACAATGATGATAGTAATGATGAAACAAGTTACTATAACATACATAAAGAAAAATATACAACTATTATCAATAATATATCTAATAATATACATAAAGATATTGCGTGTAAATCTTTAATTGGTCTAAAATTTAATGAAATATTACCTTATTATAATAATATAAATTATTGGATTGGAACTGGTAGTTCATCTATAGAAATTTTAATACAATCAAGTATTAATGGTTTAATAATAACTCCTGATTATTTATTGTATGGTTTACAACAACAAATATGTTATATACAAAATAGAAGAAAACACTCACTAGTTATTGGTAAATCACAAGAAAGTGATTATAAAATTGATTTTATTGAACTGTATGATAATGTTAGAGAAGATATAAAAAATATAACAAATAATATTTGACTTATCTAAAACATTGCAATCCCTAAATCTCTACTCACTTCCGCTAATACATCAGGATCATTATAATGAGTAACTGCTTTTACTATAGCTCTCGCTCTTTTTTCAGGATCAGAACTTTTAAAAATACCTGAGCCTACAAATACACCATCCATACCTAATTGCATCATTAAAGCTGCATCTGCTGGTGTAGCAATTCCTCCTGCAGCAAAATTTACTACTGGCAACTTACCTAATTCTTTTACTTCTTTTAATAGTTCATAAGACACTTGTAAATCTTTCGCCAGATTAAACAACTCATCTTCATCTATATTTTTAAGACGATTAATTTCACTTTGAACAGCTCTTGCATGTTTTACTGCATGTAAAATATTTCCTGTTCCAGCTTCTCCTTTTGTTCGCAACATAGTAGCTCCTTCACCTATCCGTCTTAAAGCTTCACCCAAGTTTTTACATCCACACAAAATAGGAATAGTAAATTTATGTTTATTCAAATGATATTCATCATCTGCCATCGTTAAAACTTCACTTTCATCAATATAATCAATATTCAATGATTGAAGAATTTGTGCCTCTACAATATGACCAATTCTTGCTTTTGCCATTACTGGGATTGTAACTGCTTTTTTAATTTGTAAAATCATTTCAGGATCACTCATTCGTGCAATACCTCCTTGTTTACGTATATCAGAAGGTACTCTTTCTAATGCCATGACTGCAACTGCGCCAGCTCTTTCAGCAATGATTGCCTCTTCAACATTTACTACATCCATTATAACACCACCTTTTAACATTTGCGCTAATCCTCTTTTTAAAATTATACTATCACTCATTTATAATAAATAATAATTTAAACGTTTAAATTATTATTTTTGGTATTAATTACTTATCAAATTTTTATTAACTACATTTATAAAATATTCATGCCAAGAATAATTATCTGATAATTCCGGATGAAAAGAAGTTCCTAATATATTATTTTGTTGAACTGCTACTATATTATTTTTATATGTAGCTAATATCTTTGTATCATTATACACTTCTTTTATTACAGGTGCTCTAATAAAAATAGCAGGATATCTTCCTTCTTTACAAAATTCTTTAGGATATGGTAAGTTTTCTATAAAGCTTTGTTGTTGAGAACCAAAGAAATTTCTTTGTACAATGATATCTAACCCACCAATTTTTTTTTGACCTTCTATTTTACCTTCAATATTATTTGCTAATAATATCATTCCAGAACATGTACCCCAAATAGGTTTGTCTTGTTTAATAAATTTTTGAATTTCTTCAAAAATATCATTATCTAAAATAGACATTACTGTACTCTCTCCTCCCGGAAGAATAATACCATCACATAGTTGTATTTGTTCGGACTTTTTAATGAATATATTTTTTATATTTAGTTTATCTAATATATTTTTATGTTCTATAAAAGCTCCCTGTAATGCTAATATACCAATAATCATTAATAATTATTTTTATTATAAAAAATAATTATCAACATATTTTTATTTTATTTTACTTTATTTATTTTTTATTATTAAAATATTCTTTTATTTTGTCACAAACATAATCACAATCTTCAATAACCATACCATGATGAGCACCTAGTAAAAATCCTTCAGCCATAATTCTATCAGAATGTTCAAATTCTTCCAAATATTCACGATATACAGGATGTCTAGTAACATTTCCAGCAAAACAAACTCTAGTTTGAATATTATTTTCTTCCAAAAATGTTAAAAGTTCCATCCTATTTTTTGTTAGAAAAGGAATAGCGAGCCAATCGGTATTGAATGTATTTATTGGTAATGTAATTTCAGGAACATCTTTTAAATTTTTCAAATATCTGTTAAAGATAGCTCTTCTTTTCTCTCTAATTTCTTCAATTCTTGATATTTGAACTAAACCAAAAGCGGCATTTACTTCGGATGATTTCATATTGTAACCGACAGCACCATATAAAAATTTATAATCATATGGAATTCCATCAATGCTATATTCAAATCTTGTCTTAACGTCTTCAGAATTATCACCAATTCTTCCCCAGTCTCTAAACATGGTCGCGCGTTTTAAATATTTTTCATCATTACACATAAGCATTCCACCTGATCCACAAGCAGTAATTAAATGACTTGAATAAAAACTAGTTATTGCCATATCTGTTTCGGGTGTAGAAGTTATAGTATCAGCAGAGTCTTCAAATAATATCATATCTGGTCCTACTGCTTCTCTAATTCCTTTCCAGTCTGGTTTTGATCCAATTAAATTTGGTAATATAATAACTTTTGTTTTATCGGTTACTTTTTGTAAAACTTGCTCTACACTTGAAACATAAGTTCCGATTTCAACATCACAAAAAATAGGTTTTAATCCACATTGAATAATGGGTGCAATTGTTGTAGAGAAAGTACATGCAGCAGTTAACACTTCTGATCCTGGTTCTAAATTCAGAGCATTTAATCCTAAAATGATAGCAGATGAACCACTATTCACAAACAATCCATATTTTTTACTAAATAATCCAGAAACTTCTTTTTCAAATTGTACTGACTTTGGCCCAAATCCTGCAAGCCAACCATCATTCAAACAATCTACTACTGCCTTAATTTCAGCATCACCATAAGCCTCTTTTTTATTTGGAGCATACCATACTTTTTTGAAGTTACTCATTATACAATAAAGTAAGATTAATAAAAAAATTATAACAGTAAAAAATTTAAATTTATATTAATTTTTTAATATCTTCTAAAAATGGAAAAAGTGTTTTCTCTTCAATCATTGTAAATAAGTGTCTATAATATTCTTCATTGTTTTCGTTTAGTTTATTTTCTAAAATGTAATTTATTTTCTCTTCGTTATTTCCGTATACGATTCCTTTATTGTAAATTACATTATCAAAATTGAAAATTTTGTCCTTAAAATACTCTTCTTCGCTAACACCTTCAATTTGATAAATAATAGGTATACAACCACATGCAGCAGAAAAAAGTATGTAAGCAGTATTTGGATCATAACTATAAAAAAATTTACATTCATTAAATATATTATCCTTTTCTTGTAAAGATAAATCATCTATACATATACTATCAGATGGATGTATACATTGAACATTTTTATGAATAAGTCGTCCTTTTTTAACTAAATAGCAAGTTTTATCTCTTTTTTCTAGATTTTTATTCGTAAATAAATTATTATAAAAAGGACAACATAATTGTTTAGAATCACTATTTATAGGTTCCCAATAATATATTAAATCACTTTCAGACCACTTTTTATAATGATCTATTGGCATTTCTATACCTAGTTCTAATAAAATCCATCGCACTACATTTTTAGCATTCAAAGGATTACCTGATACTATTTCTGGATAAATAACTATTGTGTTATCATTTATTTCATCTAGTCTTGCGAAATGATTACAAAAAGGATTTTTGTAAGTAATATTATTATGCATAAATAATTTGGCAGAAAATCTATCATTATATTTTTCATTAATTAGCTTACAAAAGTAATGCATTATAACTATTCCGCCACATTTTTCATGATAAGGATTACAATACATAACAATATTTATTTTATTATTAATAGTATGGTTTTCATATTTCCCATTTAAATGATAGTATAATAATATATCTTTTTCTGACATACCATTTAAGTTTTTTAAATATTTATTTCTATAATATTCATAGTCAAAATCATTATAATATGTATAAAAGCTTTCTTTGTTGTAAATATAATATTTTTTTTCATATTGTTTCAAATAGTCTATTAATTTTTCATATGTATCAATTATATAAAAATACATACTATTATGTATTAAATCATGTATTTTATCATCTACAATTGGATTTGTATAATCATCATTTACTCTAAAATCATATTCTAAATATTTTTTATTTACTATTGAACCTATATAGTAATAATGAGATATTATCTGATAATCTGACATATTTTTTACTTCTTTATTGAAACATTTATAAAGTTCAATATCAACATCTGAGTGTGTCTTATAAAAATATCTTTCACTTATAAGTCTTCCTTCACTTTCACCATAAAAAAAATAATGATGTATTATCAAGTTATTTGACAAATTACTTAAATCATTATAAAGATATTTATAAAAGTCAATATCAAAATCTGGATACATTTCATAAAAATGTTTTTCACTTAAAAGTCTTTTTTCATTTACTCCATAAGAATAATAATGATTTTTTGCTGATTCATTTGACATATTATTTAAATCATCATGAACAGATCTATAGAATTCTACATCAAGTATGTCAATATTTTCACACATTGAATTTTTATAATATTTCAGTGTGTTTCTATTTTTATCCCAGTTACTCATATCCACTATAAATTGTTTAACATATTTATCAATCAACCAATTTTGAACATCAATCATTTGTTGTTTTGCTAGATGTAATGTATTTTTTGAGTAAGCTATTTCTTCATCACTTGTTCCATATGCTAATCCATATAATTCAAAACAATTTTTTTCAACCATATATTGATAAAAAGGTGTCATTTTAAAATAGTCAATTTTTGATACACCTTGAATTGGATAAACAATGGATACACAACCACAAAGAATAGCAATTATACTTAAAAATGTTAGAGGATCGTATGATATAAAATATTCATGATTATTAAATATATCCATACATTCTGGTTGTGTATGACCCCTAGTTATTTCAAATATTGGTAAATTTATAGATTCATTTATTTTGTTATTTTCACTATTTATATCACAATCATTTTTGAAATGATGTTTTTTTCTAATTGTATAACATAATCCTTGTCTTTCAATACAATTCTTATTTTCTATTTCTGAATGAACATAAAATAAAGATAGTAATTTAAAGTCTATATTTTTATTAACCATATCAATCTCATTATTAAAAAAATATACTAATTCATTTTGATTCCAAGTATCATAATGACTATAAGGGACATTTTGTCCTAACTTACTAAGCATCCATCTTACAACATACTTTGCATTTAATGGATTTCCTACTATTCCTTCACAATAAATCACAATGGTATCATCAAAATTTATACTATTAATATCAGTTACAAAATTATTAAAAATAAAATTGGCGGCATTATTATCTCGTTGATTAAATATTGTAACATTTATACCTAAATTTGATAATACATATGCTAAATAATATTGAACTGTAGTACCTCCATCACTAATATTAAAAGGCATATGTGGATATATCAAAATACTTTTATCCAGTTTTATAATAGTATCAATCATTTCAGAGTCATTCATATAAAATATAAAATATAAAATATAAATATATAAAAATATATATTTATTAACTATATAATGAAAATATTAATTACAGGTGGAAACGGAAATATTGCAAAGATGATAAGAAATAATTTACAAGGTTATAAATATGAAATTACAAGCTTATCTAGAAGTGATTTAGATGTCTTAAGTTTTACACAAATTGAAAAATATTTAACAGAAAATAAATTTGATATATTGGTTCATACTGCTATATTAGGTGGAAGAAGAACGAAAGAAGAAAATGGAGAGATTACTCATAAAAATTTAGTCATGTTTGAAAACTTATTATACTTTGCAGATAAATTTAAAATGGTTATTAATTTTGATTCAGCGGCTATTTATGATCGTAGTACAGATATATTGAATAGAAAGGAATCTGAACTAAATACTATTCCTACAGACTATTATGGATTTTCAAAATATAATATATTTAAACGTTCTCTCCAATATGATAACGTTTATAATTTTAGAATCTTCAATATATTTCACGTAAACGAAGAATCAGACCGATTTGTAAAAAGTTGTTTTTTAGCAAAAAAGAGTGGCACAAATATAACCATATTTGAAGACAAATATTTTGATTTTGTTTATGAAGATGATTTTGTAAAAATGATAAAATTTTACTTTGATCATGTAAATAATCAAATAGATTTGCAAAAGACGATTAATATTTGCTATGAAAAAAAATATAAATTATCGGATATTGCTAATATCATTTTACAAGATGAATCAAAAATAAATATAAAAAAAAATAATTCTTTTAACTATTCTGGTGATGGTTCTTTATTAAAATCTTTACATATAGATTTACTTGGTTTAGAGAATAGTTTGAAAAAATATGAAAGTTTATTATAAAATATTTTATAAATATTAAAATATTTTATAATTTAAAATGATAATTATATTTGATACTTTTTCAGGTATTTGTAATCAATTTTATGATATACAATGTGCAATCAATTTTTGTTTAATTCACAACATTCAATTTAGTTTTCGTTATTGTTCATTAAGAGAAGATAACTTAGTAAACTGGTATAATCAAAAATTTGATACTTTATTTAATATAGAAAAATTAAAAGATGTAATAAACTATACTAATTTGTATGTAGATTATGAAAGCTTACATTTAACAGATGAAAATACATTTAATATAATAGGTGCAAGATCTATAGAATTATTTACTGATAATTTCTTAGATGAAATAAAAAGTATAAATAAAGAGTTTATTGTTTTAAAACAATTTTGGGCCACTTATAAATTTAAACAAATAACTACTGATATGAATTTACATATATTACCATGTGATAGATTAATGAATGTTTATCGTCACTTAAAACCAAATATAATACACGATAATGAACCCTATAATTTTTTACATTATAGATATGAACACGACTTTACCAGTCATTTCAATGTCCAGGTAGAAGACTTAAAAACGCTTATTTTACGCATAAAAAATAATTTTAAAAATCCTAATTTGAAAATATATATTGCAACGCATAATATTAAACAATTGATAAATATTAATGACCCAGAGTTATCTAATATAATATTATTTAAAAATGATGACTTAAATGGTTATAATTATGAAGAAAAAGCATTCATAGATTATATGATTGGTTTAAATTCCAATGAAGTATATGGCCATAGTAATTCTTCATTTTCTCATATGTTAAATGGATTAAAAGGAACAAATAATTATTATGCGTGATAGTTATTGTTCAATTTATATTTGATTTATTAGATCCCATACTGCAAATATTTGTGTAATTCCTAAGTTTTCAACAAGTGTTTTATCTTGTATTTTACTGGGAACAACAACTTCAATATCATTAATAGTATTTTCATTATAGTTATCTTTTTCCTCAAATATTTTTACTAGTTCTTCAAAGTAATCTAAAAGAATATTTTTATTTAATTTATAAAATGAAGTGTAAAAATAGTCTCTATCTGTTATTTCTTTATTTTGTTTAAATATATTTAGTTCGTTATTATAGTAATTATAGTTAAAACTTTCATTGATAAAATATCTACCACTTATTTTGAAAAAATTAATTGTATTATTAATATTTATTTTTTTAATAAAATTTTCGTAAAAACATAATTGTTGTACAATCTCTGATAATATTTTAAGTGGGGTTTCATTTGTATAATAATTCAATATGTTATCATCGGTTATATTTATAAAATAATCTGTTAAGCTGAGTAACATTTCATATTCATTTTTGTTAAATTCTGAGTTATCTACTAAAACAATGTAAGAATCAGGTATATGTTTTCTAATACTTTTCATAGTATTTATTGTTTGTACAAATCTTTGTTCTTTTGTATAAATACTTCTTGTTGATATATAAGTAAATGGTTTTTCTGATACTACTATTTTTGATGTAACAAACACTATATTTTTATTTATATAACTATCTGTTATTTCTAATTTTATTTCATCAAGTGTTGTATTTTCAAGTGTTGTATTTTCAAGTGTTGTATTTTCAAGTGTTGTATTGTCAAGTGTTGTATTGTCAAGTGTTGTGTTATCAAGTGTTGTATTGTCAAGTGTTGTATTGTCAAGTGTTGTGTTATCAAGTGTTGTATTTTCTGAAAAATAATTATCCCAAAAATCATTAAAATAAATAACTGGATCAATTGTATAAAAATAGTCTTGTTTTTTATTATTTAAAAGAGTATTTAGCTGACTTAGATTAGTAAATGAAAATGCTTTATTATAAGTATTTAGCCTTTCTTCAACAACAGATAATTTATTTTTTCTCAAATACAAAATGGGTAATTGTGTAAGCATAGAAATAGTTAATGTATAAGAATATGTTTCAGGCCATATACTTATTTCAATTAACATGTTTGGATTATGTTTTAACAATAATTCATTTAACTCATAAATATTGCTATACGGATATGTGTTGGTAATGGAATCAATATTTGTACTTCCAAAAACAACAATCTCAATATTTGTGTTTTTGTAATAGTTCACAATTTTTTCTAATTCTTTACTTCCTTTAGGTTCACTTATTCCACCTATTATACCAACTACAATATTTTGATTTGAAGTATTTATTAAGTCTTTTGAATTTTTAAAATCAGGTAAAGGTGTAATAATAATTTTATTTTTGTCTTCAATGAATTTATCATATATATATAAATTTGCTATGTTTTGTGTTATAATTTGATCAAAATTGTTAATATTTATTTTACTTTTATTACTTTCATCTGAGATAACGTTATCTATTTCATTAAAAAAAATTTGTGACTCATTAACTAATAATAAAAAATCATGAGTAATAGTTGTAATTTTTTTTTTTAATGTAAATAAATTATTCAAAAATTCTGGTGAATGTCCTCCTGTATGATTTACAAAAATTTTGTCAATTTTGTTTTTATTATTCAACAATAAATAAAATGCATAATAGTCATTGTATGGATTTTGTTCTACTTCATAGTCATCATTTATAGTAAAATAAATTTGCCCATTAAAATTTCTCGCAATCAAAAATGTTTTATTTTTTTTGTATTTAGATATAATGCTTTCAATAAAAACACTTGTACCTCCACCAAGATTATCAAAGTCAATGATTAAAATAAAAGACTCTAATAAATCCAATGATATTTTTTCTCTACTATTATGAATAGTTCTAGGTATATTTTTTTTTATATTATTTTCAAAAATAAAACTATTTTTATAACTACTATTGTTTACATTTGATAAAAATACTGAAATATCAGGTGAATCAATATATTTTTTTGCACAATAAAATGTATCATTATATTGTCTATTTTCACTTATACCATAATTTACATAATGAAGAATTGCATCTATTTCATTAGAATATTGATGTAAGTCTTGATTTAATTTAAGATACAATCTCCAGTCAAAGTCAGGAGGAATTTCAATAATAAATTTTCTGTTTTCATGAATTCCATAATTTACGTAATGATTAAATGCTTCTTCTTCATTACAATCTTGATTTAAATCTTGATTTAACTGAAGATATACTTTCCAATTAAATTTATTTGGTATATTAGACATTATATAGTATAATATAATAAAAAATAAATTAGTAACTATTTTTTATTAAATGATTTAAAGTAAAATTTTTACTTCAATAATTGAATATCATTTTCAATCATTTTCTTTACAAGTTCATTAAAAGAAGTTTTTGGTGACCAGTTAAGTGCAATTCTAGTTTCTGTTGAGTCACCATATAATAACTCTACTTCTGCTGGTCTATATAAATCTTCATTAATTTTTAAGATTACTTGATCTTTACATAATAAAGTTGTGTTTAAAGGGTTCAGTTCATCTATTTCCCATTCTACATTTAAACCGGCATATTGGCAAGTTAAGTCAATAAATTCTTTCACATTATGTATTTCATTTGAACTCAATACATATTCTCTGGGTTTTTCTTGATTTAACATAATCCAAACTGCTTCTACAAAATCTTCAGAGTCACTCCAGTCGCGTATAGTATAAATATTACCTAATTCAAAAGGTTCAACTATTTTATTGCCTTCAATTTCCTTTTTAATTCTAGCAATATTTGAAGTAATTTTACGTGTTACAAATTCTTTTCCTCTCTTTGTTCCTTCATGATTAAAAAGAACACAATGGATAGCAAATAAGTCATAACTTTCACGATATACCTTAACCAAGTGTCTAGCAGCGCATTTACTAGCACCATAAGGACTTCTAGGTTTCATTGGATGTTTTAGATCTTGTGGTGAATAGTCAACGTCACCCATTTCTTCACTAGAACCAGCCGAATAAAAACGACATTTTGGCACATACTCACGTATAGCTTCTAGAAAATAAATAATAGGTAAAGTATTTGTTGTAAATGTATGTACAGGTGTATTCCATGATTCTCCAACAAAACTTTGAGCAGCAAAATTAACAACATAGTCTGGTGTAATTTTTTTTATTATATTAATAATAGATTGCTGGTCTGAAATATCTAAGTTAACTATAATAAAACGCTTATCTTTAATATCATCCATATTTTCATGATTTTTAACAGATAATCTACGTATACCACCATAAATTGTTAAATCAGTATTTTTCAATAAAAATCTTACCATATTTGATCCATCTTGGCCTGTAACACCTGTAATTAAAATTTTTTTTCCATACATATATATTAATAATATATATTAATAATATATTTAATATATATTCCTTAATTAATAATTTTGTAATTTCAACGTCTTTAAGTTATATTTAATAATTATATTATTTGTGAAAATAGTTTAAACAAAATCAAAACAATCAGCATCTTTTTTGATACCGGTAACAATACTTATTTCATCATTTACTATTTCTTTTCCTGGTAAAGTTACATAACTAAAATCTTTAAAATAAGTACGATTTTTTTTATCAAAATAATTTCCAATACTAATTGTTTGTCCATTATTTAAAATTTTATTCATTATGGATTCACTTTGTAAAAATAATAAGTAATGAGTAGGATGATTTGTTGTATTAAAAAACATTATGTTTTTATAGTTATCAGATATAAATTTAAATTCAGGGAAACTACTTACTGAAATACACATGTTTAAAATTTTTAAAGATTCGTTAAATTCATTCACATTACCATTTGTATAATCCAATCTGTAATTAGGTATAATAAGTTTTAAACAATTATCACTAGCTAATGAAGGTAATTTAATTGCATTAACATGATAGTCATTTACATGGTTATGATAAATAAAAATATCGCATTTTGATACAATATCAAGTATTTTATTATTTATACTGTTCATATCAAAATTTTCAATACCATTATGTTGAAAGAACCATGATATTACAATATGAATATTATATTCGTAATTTAATAGTCTGTTTAACATATAACCAATTGTTGCCATATGACAAGAACCAAATAATACAATATTTTTGCTACTATTATTATTAATTGTACATACATGGTTATTAAATAAATCTGCATAAAAATCTAACCAAGTCATATATATTAATATAAATATAAAAATTTAAAGTTAAAATATAAATTCTATTTTTTTTAATTTTTTCTTAAATAATCTATTTTCATATTTACCATATTTGAACCAGTGATCCCATGCTTCTTCTTTACTCTGTAAATGTTTTAAGTCAATATTATTTTCAATATAATATCTCCAGTCAAAATTTGAAAATTTTATAAATTTTTTATCTAAAACACTTCTACCTTCATTTTTACCATGATTTATCCAATGATTCCAAGCATCTTCTTCTATTGTAATATGACTTAAGTCTTTGTTGTTTTTAATATATGTTTCCCAGTCAAAATATTTTTTATCTTCAGTTTTTGTTTTTTGATAAAATTCTCTCCCTTCATTTTTACCATTATTTATCCAATGATACCAAGCTTCTTCTTTTGATTTAATATGACTTAAGTCTTTATTGTTTTTTATATATTTTTTCCAGTTAAAATTATTTTTTTCAATTTCTGTTTTTGATTGTGGTCTTCCTTCATTTTTACCATGATTTATCCAATGTTCCCAAGCTTCATCTTTCGTTTTAATATAACTTAAATCATTATTTAACTCAACATAACTCATCCATTCAAAGTTATTTTTTTCATCAATAGGTTGAATAATTACATTTTCTTTTTTTGTTGAATAATATATTCTGCCTTCATTTTTACCATGGTTTATCCAGTGATTCCAAGTTTCATCTTTACAAATAATGTGTGTTATATCACTATTTGTTTCAACATATTTTTTCCAGTCAAAATAAATATAGTCATCTTCATATTTAAAATACTCATTAGTAATTTGAATTTTTGATAAATATGGATTTTGCAATATTTTAATAGCAATACTTGTGTTTGTATTTAAACCATTTGGATTTACTAAAAAAGATCCGTTGATTCCAATATATTCAAATTTAATACTATATTTTTGCGTGTATTCATAAAAAGCATGTAAGTCGTGTAATAAATATTCATTATAGTTTACAAATTTATTAAATACAATAATACATCCATTATTTATTATTTTATATAATTTTTCAAATACATTTTTAGTTTCATGATAATTATTCAAATCAATATGAATAAATGAAATAAATGAGTCATGATTATTTAAAATAAAATTATAAATATTTTTACATATATTACCAGTGTATTTAGTAACATTACTATTTATCAAATTATTTGAAAACAAATTATTTTCATTAATACAAAAAGTTGTAATGTTATTTGTAGTGAAGTTACTAATAATATTTTCATAAATGCCTAACTTTGTGGAAAAATTTAACCAAGAATGGTTTTGATCTACTATTTTTGAGTATAAAACATACTTTAATGGATCTTTTTTAATATTAGGTATACTTTGCAGATTTAATATAAATTTTGAATAACTAATATATTCTTTTTGTGTATTTTCTAAAATCATTTTTGTATTAATAAATAACTTAGAGCCATTAAATATCATAGATTTATGTAATCCAATATGATCGTTATCTTCGGCACATCCGGTGTTTTTACCTCTGCAACTATTACATTCGTAACTGGCATTATATCTACATTGATTTAATGAGCTTGATTTGTATATTCCAATGCCATTAAATGCAGAACTTACGTTTATTAAAGTGTCTTTATTGTTTTGTAAAAAGGTACATAATTCTGGTACATGTTTTTCAAATTCATTACATAACTGATTGTTTTCTATTTCACAGCAAAAAATATTTTTATTAAACCATGTTTGACTGCATCTTAAAGCCCAAAAATCATAATAAGAATAGTTTACGTTTACTGGAAACATAGCATCCCAAGTATTTAAATTATATTGAAAACAATTACATATAGAATCATAATCTAATGACCAAAATCTATCATCTAAGTCACAATGTATAGCATATTGATAATGTTTATCTAAATTATTATTAAAAATATAATTTAAGATTTGGTTTCTACAATATGCTAACCTATGGGCTCTTAATGGAAAACGACTATTTAAGTTATTTTCTAATATTAAATGTTTTACTATATTTTGGTGGTTGCTAGATGAAGCCCAATTATTTAATAATTTTCTTGTATTATCTAAAGAGTCATTTTCAAAAATAATTATATAAACATTATTAAAAAATGCACACAATAAATCTATATTTGTAAATGATTTAATAAAATGATCTTCAATATCTCTAATTGTTCCATAAATAATAATATTTGTTGATTTCATTAAATTTTTGGATTCGTTTAATTCAATAACTTCAAACATATACTAATAGTATGGAAAAAAAAATTTTAATTTTAGCATCTACTAGTTTTATTGGTAAAAATATAAAAAAAAACTTAGAAAAAAAATACACTATTTTTTGTGTTGATAGAAAAGATGTTGATTTTAAAAATGAAGAGTTATTAAAAAATGCCATAAAAGAAATTGATCCTGAAATTGTTATTAATTGTTGTGGAATTGTAGGTAGTTCAGTTAAAAATAAAAATATACATGATTATGATATTTTAAATGAAAACATAATTTTGAATGCAAATATTTTAAATTCGTGTAAAAATTTAAATATTAAAAAAATAATAGTATTTTCTTCATATAGATTATTCGGAGATGACATACATGAGAATTATGACGAAAATGATGTTCAAAAATCTGACATTAATTATAATATTGGTTATTTAATGTCAAAAAAAGTGTTAGATTCACAAGTAAAACTATTTATGAAGGAATACAACATAGATGTGATTTGTTTATTAATGACAAATATATATGGTTGCTATGATGATTTTTCAATAAATGGCAGAATTGTTCCATCTATGATAGCTAATATAAAAAAACATGCGTATAATAGTTCTGATATGATAGTTCATTCTAATAAAAATACATTGGTAAATTTAGTCTTTGTGGATGATATCTCAAAAATAGTAGAACTATGTATTGTATATGAAAATATTATAGGAAATATTATCGTATTTAATAAAAATGGTACAATAACATTGGATAATTTAACAAATAAAATAGCAAAATTGTTTAATTTTAAAAATAATATATTGTTTAAAAATGATGATATACTTACTAAAAGCAATATAATGAAACCAAATTTACAAGTATTTAATGATTTTTTTACAGATTTTGAATTTACTGGATTAGAAAAAGGTTTAAAGGCTACAACAGATTTTTTTAACTTGATAAAATCTGAATAGGAATATCATATACTTCAGAAATCCACTTTACAAATCCGGATACTTTATGAATTTTACAATACGTTTTAATTTTGGTTGATCGTGTTATTAAAAAAAATTCAAACAATGTATCTCTTATAGCATGATAATCTTTAGATAACCCCAAGTGACATAATTTTGTATCAAATGCAAAAATATTAGTATTTAGAAACGAATATTCTTTAAATGATAATGAGTCTGTAACTAAAACATCATTGTTTTCTTTATTACAGTTTAAACTATCTACCATACCATTTAAATAATCCATATTTTTACCACCACCGCCATTTTTGAACTCATCGTCATTTAGTCTGTAGTGAATAATATTATAGTTTGGAAAAGGAATTTTTGACAATTGAAAATCTATATATTGTTGATATTCGGATGTAGGTTTTAATAAATTTTTCATAAAATTTTTACAATCATTTGTAATAACATCACTAAAAAAGTCATTTGTTAATATTAATGAAACATCTTTATTACTTTCATTAATATAGTCTTCTACACCACCATAACATACATAGTCTATATTATTTTTATTTTGTAAAACAAAGTCGCTATATTCTGTTTTGTGTATTTCCAAAAAAGATGATATAGGGTGAAGTTGTAAATCAACTATTAATCTAAAATTCATTGACTTAGATAGTTCATATAGTTTAATAGTAGATCTAATTAAGTCTCCTAAACCAAAATAAAATTCAGTTTCATTATAAAAATTATACTTGGATAGATGTTGTTGGTTAATATTAAATTCATGAGTCCATACGTGTATAATTGTTTTCATTATACATAGTATAAATAATTTTTATTTATATTTTTATACATTTTTATTTATATTTTTATACATTTTTATACAATTTTTATACATTTTTAATATAGATTTTTAATATAGATTTATAATATAATTTATAAATAATGGAAAAAAATTATGAAAATTTCAACTGGGAAAAATATATAAATAGGTATGAAGATTTAAATCATATTATAATAAAAGATGAAGCATGGAAACACTGGGATGACCATGGAAAAAATGAAAATAGAGAGTATTTTTATAATGATGAATATTTATTAAGTTTAATTGACGAAGATAATGATGATAATTTATCAGAGTTAAAGGAAAACTTTAATACCATTTTAAAAATGAAAAAAAAATTTAACTGGTTAAAATATATTGATGACTATAAAGATTTGAGTAGTCTTCTAAATAAAAGTCAAGCATGGCATCATTGGATTTTACATGGACGTAGAGAGAAAAGAGTATTGGATCTAGACGAAAATTTTGTTATAAACAATACTGAAGCTCATAATGGCAGGTTTGGAAATCTTTTTTTTATCAATATGGTTTTGCATTTTATTTCAAAAAACTATGACTTAAAAACCACATATAAATATTACGATAAGTTCTCAAATTTGGGTATTGATCTTTTTATAGGAAATAATACTTATCAAGAAAATACTTATCTTACAGAAATAAATTATTTTGATTTAATGTATAAAAAAAATAATTTTACAAATATAATTGTAATAAATAATGCATGGTTTCAGAATTATGAGTTCTGTTTATTTTTAGAAATTTATTTTAATAAAAAAGAAATTAAACATAAAATTATCAAAAAAAATAAATTTATAGAGAGATATAAAAATAATAATGACTTGTTTGTTCATGTAAGATTAGACGATGTTGAAGAATTAGGTTCACATAATGGGTTTGAATATTATGATAACATTATTCAAAAATATAATTTTGATAATGGTTTCATAGCAAGTGATAATTTAAATAGTTCAATTTGTAATGACTTAATTCAAAAATATTCATTAAAAGTTATTAATTTGAATGAAGAAGAAACTATTATGTTTGGAAGTACGTGTAATAATATTATTTTATCAGGTGGTACATTTTCATGGTTAATTGGATTTTTAGCTTTTTATTCCAAAAATATAAACTATCCAATAAATAATAAAAAATGGTATGGTGATATTTTTATATATAAAAATTGGATTGGAAATTAAAAATTATTTATAATATATATTTATGAAGGAAAAGAGTTTTAGCAAAAAAAAACTAATTACAGATTTTTTAAACTTTGATTGGAAAAGTTATATTAATAGCTACGATGACTTAAATTTTCTTACAACGAAAGAAGATGCCTGGTATCATTGGATAAATTATGGTAAACATGAAAATAGAGTTATTAACCAAAAAAATAATGATAAAAAAATTAACAATGATAAAGATGATAAAGATAAAGATGATAAAGAATATGAAAAGTTTGATTGGTTATTTTATATTATTAACAATGAAGATTTATCATATATTGATTCAAAGGAGGAAGCGTGGAAACATTGGGTTTATCATGGTAAGAATGAAAATAGGATTATAAATATACCCATATGCGATGAAGAGTTTCTAAAATTTGATTGGGAAACGTATGTTAAAATGTATGATGATTTATTGTACATTAGTTCAAAAGAAGAAGCGTGGAAACATTGGGTTTGTCATGGTAAGAATGAAAATAGGATTATAAGTGTGCCCGTATATGATGATGAGTTTAACAATTTTGAATGGGAAACATATGTAAGTAATTATGATGATTTATTAAATATTAATTCAAAAGAGGAAGCTTGGAACCACTGGGTTTCTCATGGTAAAAATGAAAATAGAATTCGTGATAACATTTTTTTGTATGAAGATTTTAAAACATTTGACTGGAAACAATACATTAACAATTATGATGACTTGACATATATTGACTCAGAAGCAGATGCATGGAGACATTTTATACTTTATGGATTTAATGAAGGCAGAAAATTAAATGATATTAAAGAAAATGAGTTTAATGAATACAAAAAAATTGTAGAAGATGAAGAAGTAATTGAAGAGATTGATTTTTCTTCTAATAAGTTATACTTTAAAAAGAAGTATACAAATTGCGGAAAACATTTTTTCGGTTGGAAATCTTGCATGAATTATGTAATAGATAATTATAATTTTGATAATTTGATGTTTAATACAAAATATTATTTTGATGAATGGATAGAAAAGTTACTTGTATGGGGTAATAAAATACAAAACAACAAATGTTTAGATATTATTAATGATGAAAATTTACAACTAATTACATTTTTACATGGCCCACCATTTGAAAATTATAATAGTGAGTTAGATAATAAAAATTTGATATTAAATGATGAATCACTTTTGAATAAAAATATTATAGAACTGATTAATGATAATCATTTATTATATTCTATTACATTTTTGTATGTTTTATCTATACATCATAAAAACTATATTATAAACACTTATCCTCAACTTAAAAATAAAGTTTTATCGGTGTATCATCCGATTGATATAAATAATTATGAAAAAGATGATTTGTTTAATATTCGTAAATTTATGAATAAAAGAAATATTTATCATATTGGATGGTGGTTGAGAAATTTTACAAGTTTTTTTGATTTTAAGGTTCCAAAAGGTTATAATAAATTAGTTTTAGTAAAACAAGAATTTAGACAACAGTTTGATGAAAAATTTACTGATGTAATTGATAAAAATATTCAAATCGTAAATGAAGTAAATGATAATGAGTATAAAAATATATTTAGTAATTCATGTATATTTTGTGATCTTGCTGACTCTATAGCAAATAACGTAGTATTAGAATGTATAAAATACAATACTCCAATTATTGTAAGAAGATTACCATCTATAGAAGAATATTTGGGTATAGATTATCCTTTATTTTTTGATGATATATCAGATTTATCAAAGTTTACGGATTCAAAATTTTTACATACAAAGATAATTGAATCAAATGAATATTTACAAAAAATGGATAAACGACCTTATATGTTAGAAACGTTTTTAAATAAGATAACTTATGATATTAATAAGTTAAAAATTAATAATGATAAGTACAAGTTAACTTGGTTATACTATTTAAATGATGAAAAAATTGATATTGAAAAGTATATTTCTTTTTTTAATAATCAGTTAAGCATAGAAAATATTAAACTAATAGTTATAAATTCACTTTTATCCAAAGTTGGATTATTAAAAAAATATAATAGTGACAACATAACTATAATAAATGTTGATGCCAAATTAGATATGAATGAAGTATATAATATCTTTGTTAAAAACTCAACTACAGAGTACTTGACTTTTAAAAATTTTAATAGTATTTATAATGAAGAGAATTACTCAGATTTATGTATAAATTATCTTGAAAATAATCCAACATATGATATGATAATTTTTAAAAATAATAAAATATATAATGGAAAGACTATAGAAAATATTATACAACGTACAAAAGATTTTGAATTAAATGATAATAATTCTAGTGATTCTAGCAATCCTAGTGATAATTTGAGTAATTCTAGTTATAAAATTAGCGATTCTAGTAAAAATAAAATTTTTGATATAGATGATAGTAAACTACATGAAGAAATGGAAGAAGATAAACAAATGGAAGATAATGAAAAAATGGAAGATAATGAAAAAATGGAAGATAATGAAAAAATGGAAGAAGATGCACAAATGGAAGATAATAATGAAAAAATGGAAGAAGATAATGAAAAAATGGAAGTAGATAAAGCACTTGAGATTGAGAGTATAAGTGATGGAAGTAATGATAGTGAATTAGAAAATAAATTGGAACAGGATAATAGTATACAAAATACTGAAGAGTTATTAACTTATTCACAAATATACGTTTATAATTTTGATGATGAGAATATAAATATTTTATGGCGAAAATCTATTCATTCTTTTGTAGATAAGTTTGACAATAATTTTTGGTTTGATTGTAATAAAAGTCATTTAAATATATTTGAAATTAACTATAACAATTTAACAATTTAACAATTTAATAATTTAATAATTTAATAATTTAATAATAAAATAATACATATATTAATGCAAAATGTATTATTTTATGGCAATTGTCAGTTAGAAAAACTAATGGATATTATGTGTTTACCACCAGCATATTTTAAAGCTACTTATATACCTTGTTTTTTAACTGATTTAGAGTTTGACCACATTTTGAAAGAAAGTGATATTATAATCACACAACCTATCCATGATAATTATAGAGATAAATACTACTTATCTTCTAATTATATTGTTAATAAATGTAAAGAGAATGCTATTATTCTTTTTGTAAATAATTGTCATTTTAATTTTTATTATTTTGATTTGACTTATACTGAGTCATGTAACTATCTTCATAGTAGTATAATAGATTGTATTAATAATAATAAGGATGTTAACTATTATAAAAATGTATATATTAAAAATAGTGATTTAAAATCAAGTAATGAATTAACAGAAATTTTTAATAAGACAATAACTGAATTAAATAATCATTATCAAAATATGTTACAATATAAAAAAAATAATACTTATTTTATTAATGTAATACCTTTTATAGAAAAAAATTATAAAAATACATTATTATTTTATACATTTAATCATCCAACAAAGTATTTATTACAATTTATAGCTCTAGAAATTATAAACATTTTAGATATATGTGATACAATAAACTATGATTTTGATCCTTTTAATTATGAAAGAGGTATTTTGTATTCATGTATTCAAAAAATGGTTAATTTTAATATTGAAAAACATACTCCATACATGAATGGTTCTAGTGATGTAAATGATATTTTTAATTCTGCAAAGAAATATCAAGATTTGGCTCTCCGCTTCGCTTATGACCTTTTTTAAAGGTGGATTAACAAGATTTGGCTCTCCGCTTCGCTTATGACCTTTTTAAAGGTGGATTAACAAGATTTGGCTCTCCGCTTCGCTTATGACCTTTTTTAAAGGTGGATTAAAAAAATTGAAACAAAACAAATCAATATAAATAAATATACATTATAATAGCAAAATGGTCAAGAATACTGGAGGAAATAAAGCAAAAGGTTTTGCACGCAAGAACATGATAAAGGGTGTTAGTGCTCTGAGAGTTTCAGATGATCCAGCGGAAATATATGCTCAAGTAGTAAAAATATCTGGTGGTGCTATGTGTCGCGTGAATGATTTAAAAGGAAAAGAAATGAATTGTCATATTAGAGGTAAATTTCGTGGTCGTGGAAAAAGAGATAATCTTATTGTATCTGGTACATGGTTACTTGTTGGTTTACGAGAATGGGAGCAAGAACCATCGCCTGGAAAGCTTTTAAATTGTGATTTAATTGAAGTATATTCTGAAGGTGATAAGGCAAGATTAAAAAATTCAGTAACATTTGTAGACTGGACTCCTTTTATTACAAATGATACAAGAACAATTGGTTCGTCAGAAAATAATGATCTGAATGATGTAGTAAATGATATTGAATTTGCAGACGATAAAACACAAGAATATCAGGCACTTATTGAGGCGCATGTAAAAACTGGTAAAAGTACTATTATTGCAACTGAAGATGGTGAAGAAGTTAATGTGGATGATATTTAAATTTAAAGAATATATATTAGAAATTTAGAAATCTACAAATAATGTGTTTAGAAAATTATTTATAATAAACAAATTTTTATTATAAATACTTATCTTTTTTTATTTTCGTTCATTTTTTTAGCTGTATATGCTGCAATTGAACAGATAGCTATTAAGTTCCAATCAAATTTAGGATCATTCTCCGGCTCTTTTTGTTGATATGTACAAAATTTTCTTATTTGTATAGATTTTTTTTCATTCATTTTCTTTTTATTGATAATAAATTTTTCTCTATTTAGTTTGGAATTATAGAAAATTCTTTTAAAATAATTTTGAGTAGAATTCATGGTTTCTTAATAGTTTGTACTTTATTTTTTAGCATAAAAATGCATTCATTTTTTTATAAAAAACAAAATTAAATGGTTGCGACCTCCTATAAAAATATATAATGTATTTTTAACCATTCCGAAATTAAACTAAAACAAATATTGTTTGCTGTAAGGAGATATATAACTATATATTATCTCTTTAAATGCTTTAAAAAAATTGAAATAATTTAATAAATAAAATGGTAAAATACAAAATATAAGTTAGATAATGATGTGCAATAACATGCTAGTAAAAATATGGTTCTTTACGTTATTTTCAGGTATTTGGTTGTTACTTATGTGCATTATGTTTTCTCCTCCAAATACAACATTTCGTGATTCATCGATGTATTTAGGACCAATCGGAGGAGGTTTATTTGTATTATCAATTGCAACCGCTTGTTGGTATAAACCCTTAAACAGAGCATTGTGTGATGATTATCCTAGAAGATATCAAGGTCAAAATAGTGGTACTATACAAGAATCGTTAAATAATAATCCTCAGATAGCTGAAGCAGTTTACCAAAGAACAATAGAACCAGTTGTTAGAATAGAACCAGTTGTTAAAGAAGATATTATTTATGTTGCAGAACAAGTAAATCTAGATACTATTGTTGTTGCAGAACAAATTAATCAAGTATAGAAAAATAAATAATACCAAAAAATATATAAAAAAATGACTTAAATGTAATTATCATATATAATGTATATTTAGTAAGTATATAATTAAAGTAAGTTATGAATCATAGATTTAAAGAGAATAATCGTTTTGCTTCATTGATTGAAGAAAATCCTGTTAACAAAAAATCAGATAATAATAAAAATGAACGACGAAATGACCAACCTAGAATTGAAAAATCAGAAAATCGGAACTCTTTTAAAAACGAACAACCACCTAGAGAATATTCATCTTTTAACAAAAATTATAGAGAAAGGAGAGAAGAAATTATGGAAAGAATTGAAAAGGAAGAAAAGAAAAGAAAAGAAGAAGAAGAAAGAAGAAAAGAAGAAGAAAAAAAAGTTGCTTTGGCTATAGAAAGTTTCCCAGAATTAGCGCAAGTAAATAAAAAAGTACACTCAGAAATTATAGATAATACTGCAAATTTTCTTGAAACTCTGAAAAAGGTTGATACTTCTGAAAAACCGGTTCAGCATGTTATACAAGTAGGTTGGACAGAGTTAACACGAGAAAAAAAATCAAGTGAAACTAAATTTTTTTATAATAAAAAAGATAAGGACATATATTTTAAAAATTCTGAAGACTTGGCTTATGATGTTCTAGAACATTTAGTGTGTTTGCATGAAAAAAGAAGAACTGAATATATTCAGTGTTGGGGTGAAGATGAATGGGACTACATGTTTACGTTTCCAAATTATGATTATTACTACTTTGATAAACTGGATGATATTTATGAAAAGAATAATAAAGAATCTGATGATGAAGATGAAGATGAATATTAGTTTAATATTATATTGTATTATATAGTTATTTTATAATACAAAATGAATGTAATTAAAATAGAAAATGATAATTCCAATATGGTAACTGAATTAAATGATGAATGGCTTCATTGTTTTGATAAAGTAGATGAATTGTACAAGGATTTTTATAAAGATAATGTTTATTATGTAGATATTAAAATTTTATATGTAAATAGACAAAATGAAATAGAAAAAATAAAGGAATCGCCTTTTCTTATGTCTAAACCTAATTGTATTTGTAGAGAAGAAATACTTGAAATACTTAAAAGATGTTCCCTAGAAGATGATAGAAAATATTCTTTATTATCTATATTAAAATATAACATATTGTTGGAACCAGATGAGGTTAAACAATACTTGTATAATTCTTCTGAGAGAAACTATTTAAATATTATAAAAAATATAGATGCAGTTTACTTTGGAAAAACAATAAGTATGTTTCAAGATTTGAATGATATAATACTTATTTTTTATGAAAAATCAAATGAATTGAAGGAGATAGATTCAAACAAATGCACGAAGCGTATTTACTTTAAGTCTTTAAATTGTAAAAAAAAAACAATTAAAAAAAGATATAAAGACTAAAGAATATTATAAAGTATCATCATAATGGCAGCACTTGTGAGCATAATAGATAGTTATACACCACAGCAAATCGGTAAGAATGGTCATGTAGAATATGGATGGTCTAATAGTATTCAAGAAAAGATTCTTCAATTCTCTTTTCAGGTTACTAGAAGTGATGAAAATGGAATTATTCGGCTTAAAAATGTTTTAAAAGGATTACTTGTTATTTTAAAACAACAAATTGAGTTTGGATCTTTATTAGAGAAGGAAGTCGCAAAGGGGTACTTGTCTATTCTTTATAAAATGATTGGACACACTCGTGATATTGTGAATGGTAAGGGTGAGTATAATTTGTCGTATATGATGATACATACGTGGTATGATTTCTTTCCTGATCTGTCATTGTTTGCTCTTAAATGTTTAGTTGATTTGGATGATAAAAAAATTCATCCATATGGATCATGGAAGGATATCAAATATTTTTGTAGGTTCTGTAAGGAACATGGTTCATCTATGGATCATCCTCTTATTCAGTCAGCTATTTGCCTTATTAATGAGCAACTGCGTAAGGACTTAACATCTGATTCATTAACATTAGCCGCCAAGTGGGTTCCAAGAGAGAAGTCTAGTTTTGGATGGCTTTATCAAGCTCTTGCAACCAATTATTTCAATGAATATATGGCTACTGCGGATTCACAGATTAGAAGTGAAAAAGCAGTTTTAAAGTGTAAGACTGAATATCGTAAATTTATTTCTGGTTTAAACAAAAAACTTGAAACTTTACAAGTTAAACAATGTGCCAATACTTGGTCAGACATTGACTTCAAAAATGTCACATCTATTTCTCTTGGAAAGCAGAAGAAGGCATTCTTGAATATAAATAACAAGGGTGAGACTAGGTATCCACATAGGAATGATAGATTATTGTGTGCAGAAAATTTTAATTCGTATATTCAAAAAGCGGTGAGTGGAGAAACCGAAATGAATGGAAAACGTGTTGGATTTGCTGACTTTACTAAACAGGCGCGAGAATTATATAGGTCTAGTGGTTTAAATGTTGATATAGAAAAAGACTTACTCAATTCACAATGGCGTGATAATTCTTGTCAAAATGACGCGCTAACTAATTTTGTTCCTGTGGTGGATCTTTCTGGGTCTATGACTGGAGATCCAATGGATGTTGCTATTGCAATGGGTATAAGAATCGCTGAGAAGTCAAAGTTGGGTAAGCGTGTTATGACCTTTAGTATGAATCCTAGATGGATTAATTTGGAGCCTTATTCAGATTTTGTATCTCAAGTAGAAGAAATAGAAAAAGGTGATGTAGGATATAATACAGATTTCCATAAGGTACTTAATTTGTTTTTGGATGCTATTGTTGCAAATAAAATGGATCCTGTTGATGTACAAGATATGGTAATCGTATTGCTTTCTGATATGCAAATAGATAATGCTGATTCTGATATGCAAATAGATAATGCTGACATAAGAGATACAAGTAATTATTTAAAAGGTGTTAAAAGGAGGGAGGCTCTTTATACAACTATTAATCAGAAGTATGCAGAGGCTGGTATTCGTGTTCATGGGAAGCCTTATAAACCTCCACACATGCTTTTCTGGAACTTGAGAAATACAGGTGGATTTCCTAGTTTGTCTAACGAGAAGAATGTTTCTATGATGTCTGGATTTAGTCCTGTTCTTTTGAACTTGTTTTGTGATAAGGGAATTGATGCACTACAATCATGTACTCCTTGGTCTATTTTAGAACAGATTTTAGAAAATGATCGTTATAAAATTATGGGGGATTATTTAGAAATCCACCTTTTCCACCTTTAAGAAAGGTGGAGCCAAATCTAAAAATTTTACATATAACTATGAATCTATTTTACATATAACTATGAATCTATTTTACATATAACTATGAATCTATTTTACTCTATTTTGGCTCCACCTTTCTTAAAGGTGGATGTGGATTAGTAGTTTTGGCTCCACCTTTTTTAAAGATGGAATATATATGATAAATAGTTTACGTAATATTATGACTTCTAAAACTTTAAGAGATGAAAAACAACAAAAAATAAAAAATATTAATAACTCTATAGCAACTTTTACAAAAATAAAAATCCCTTATCCTCTTAAAGTATATTATAATAGTGTAATACCTCTTAATATATTTCAAACATGGCATACAAAAACACTTCCTCCATTAATGTATAATGCAGTTAATAAAATAAGAATCATTAATCCTAGGTTTAAATATTGTTTATATGATGACAATGATTGTCGTGAATTTATAAAAACTAATTTTCCAGAAGATGTATTATATGCTTATGATACTTTAATACCTGGAGCTTATAAAGCAGACTTGTGGAGATATTGTATTTTATATAAAGAAGGCGGTATTTATGTAGACATTAAATACAAACCATTGAATAAATTTAAGTTTATAAGTTTAACAGAAGCAGAACATTGGGTATTAGACGTTGATGGTCAAGGTATTTATAATGCATTAATTGTTTGCAAACCGAATAATCATATTTTGTTTAATGCTATTAGTCAAATTGTTGAAAATGTGAAAAATAGATTTTATGGTTCTAATTGTTTAGAGCCAACTGGTCCACATTTATTAGCAAAATATTTTAACAATGAACAAAAAAAAGATTTTGATATGAAACATACATATATTAATAATATGAATAACAGGTTTATTTATTTCAATAATTATATTGTGTTAAAAAGTTATAATGGTTATTTAGACGAACATAATAATAATAAAAAAGTTGACCATTATGGTCATTTATGGAATATTCGGCAAATTTATAGATAATTATATATAAACTAATATATGGATCATTTTTTTCATTTTATGGTATTAAATATGAAAAAAAATACGGATAGGCTAGATTGTATTACTGAGTCTCTAAAAAATTTTGAATGTACTTATACAATAATTGAAGCAATAGATGGTAATAATATGGAAAATAATGAAGATGTTAAAAAAATAATACAGCCTGTACCTAGATTACTTGGTACAATATTTCAAAGTATTGATACAAAAAATAAATGGATTTATGATGGCACTGTTTCCAAATCATTTCCTAACTTAAATTTGTATGGACATTATGGAACAAAAGGTTTAACATTATCTAATCTTAAAACTTTTATGATAGCATCTAGTATGATTTTTGAATGGTTTTGTGTACTAGAAGATGATGCGGAAATAAATGTTGAAATATACAATAACATTTTGAACTTTATTAATAAGAGTGAAAATAAAAATGTTGATATTATTTTACTTGATGCAAGACATAATGGGTGGGGTGGTACATCAGGTATACTGTATAATAAAAGAATTATTCATAAATTAATTATTGACTTACATCCACTATCCAAATTTTCAATATTTTCAAATAAATTAGGTGATGCAAGTTTAGGTAACTTATGGGACTGGAAACTATGGAAGTATATTACACATATAAATAAAAATTTTACAACATTTCCGTGCATTTCATCAGGTAATTTTGGTTCAACTATTTCTGTATAATTTTATATTATAAAATGCTTATATTATAAAATGGAAAATGTTTCAATTATTGTATCAAGATTTAATGAAGATTTAAAATGGACACTAGAAAGTCCGTTTAATCAGTTTAAATATATTGTTTACAATAAAGGTGATAATGATGACTTTGAAAAAACAAATGTTGTAGAAACTATTCCTCTTGAAAATGTCGGTAAAAATGATCACACGTATTTATATCATATTGTTAGAAACTATGCATGTCTGACAAATATAATAATTTTTTTTCCAGGTTCAGTCAATATTGATTATAAAAAAACAAAGGCTATTCAAATTTTGAATAATATAATTAAAAGTAACTATAAACAAGCATATTTTGTTGGTTATTATCAATCTAATATTAAAGATAGTTTTAATGATTTTCAATTAGATGAATGGAAAACAAGTGACTCAAAAAATTTTACAAAAAATAATGAAACCAAGTTGCAATTAGCAAAAATTAGACCCTATGGACTATGGTATAAGTATTTTTTTGGTAATACTATTGCACATTGGAGCACATGGTGGGGTATATTTTCTATTAATAAAAAAGATATTATTAAACATCCTATTACTAGATATCAAACACTTATTGAATTAGTTAATAAACACTCTAATCCAGAAGCAGGACATTATATTGAACGTTCTTGGGGGGCTATATTTTTTCCTTTAATTTATACTGTAAAAATTAAATGTTAGTTTATATTTAATTAAATAGCACCTCTGGACTTATCATAATTCTTGCACCTGAATTTTGCCTTGCTTGAATGTGAAATGCTCTATGTTCGCAATCTTCATATCTACCATCTGATGTAACGTATTTTTTAAATACTAATTTGGATCCTGTCGCTTTTGAATGTGCAAGTATGTTTACACCAGGAACTATATCTAACCTAATATTACCATCGTAGTATGTATTTAAAAATTTGTTTGTTCTATAAATGGAAAGTCCATTAAAAGATGAAATACATGGTAGCAAATCACCTTCGGGCAGTTTGTTTAAAAGTTCAGTTACATAATCTTGTATTATAGTATAAAATTGTACATTGTTTTCAAAATGATTATAACTGAAACAATAAGGCCAAATAGAGAGACCCCATATATCGTAGTAGGCTGGATTTGTGTTGAATGAAAGTGCGTCCCAGTCTTCTCTCATTAAAGACCTAGCAAGAGGTTCTAGGTTTAGTTGTTTGCAGTTTACGTCATCCATATCCATCATAACAAAATAAGGAAATGTATCTATGTTTTGTTTTACATAATTCAAACAAAAATTACGTGCTGTAGCTATGTTATGGGTTCTAAATTGTGACATTGGTACGCTATTTACATATAGCAACATCTTTGGATTATTTTTCTGGTAATCTTTTAGAATTTGTAATGAATCATCAGATGATTCATCGTAATAAATTAATATTTTATAATCGTCAAAGAGAGAACCTATTTTTTCCATATTAGAAAGATTTTTTTGTAAGTAAGGTCCACAATTTTTAACAGGGCCACATATACAACAATTCATCCACCTTTAGAAAAGGTTGAGTCAAAAATTTTACTTTTTTATCCCAATCCACATTTAGAAAAGGTTGAGTCAAATTTTGACCAACTTTTTCTAGAAGTTTTGAGTTTGGCTCCACCTTTTCTAAAGGTGGATTGGAATAAAAAATTGAAAACATTTATATTCTCTCTTTTTATTTTACACAAGAGAGAATGTATGCAGTTGTTACGAGCCGATTTAACAATGATACTCTAGAAAAAAATCATTTATATAGACCAAAAAAAGGTTTCGCATGTATGTATTGCAGTCCATTAGAATTATCACCAAAAATTGAATATAATACACCTGTATTTGTTATTGAAATGAATAATTCCGCAAACAAAATTGAAGGTATTGGATTCATTAAAAATAAACCAGAAACAACGAAATATTATAAGGTTCATTCTGATAGTAATACAAATAGGTATACATATATCGGTAAGTATTTTATGAGTCGCGAATTATTAGATGAATACAATCCACACTTAGTATATCTTTTAGAACAAAAACTATTTAAAGGATATACACATTCAAAAAGAGGTACTGGATTATCTTTATTACCAGAAAAAGTCTTCTCTCCTGAAGTATGTGATAGCATTAATGTGAAAAAAGAAATCAAACGTCTATTTACATATCACTTTATAGAGAAAGAACAAGAAAAAATCACATAAAAATTTCACCAAAAAAAGGCACCGAAAAAAAGGCACCAGGTATAATACAAATTTTATTCTTTTTATTTAAAACAATTTTATATTATTATCTATAATGACCACTATTGATACAAATGTTTCCAATTATTCTCTCTCTGAGTTATTAGATCTTGTAAATATACAGGATGAAGAACTGAATTATCAGGATGTTAAAGAGAAAACCGACATCATAATCAATAAATACAAAAATAAAAATCCAGATTTGTCCATTTTTTTTAAAGATGTACAATATCAGTTATTACATTATGCGCAAGGATTAGAACCAGACCTAAACGTTGATACTACAGGAAAAATTATTGTTGAAGGTTTTGGAAATAATGAGGCTGTATATCCTGCAGGAGAGAAACAAATAAGTAACTGGTATCAAAATGAGTCTCTTAAACAAAATGATCAAAATCAAGTCAATAAAATTACACAACGAAAACAAAAGGTTGATGTTTTTGGCAATGCAAATGTGCCTATGAATCGTGAACAAATTGCAACTACAGACACTTATCAGTTATCAGTAAAACAGGACTCTTTAAACCCAAATTTAAAAAATACTATTTCACGATTTATCAACTTAGATAGTCAATTTAGACAATATACCAATGGCATAGATAGTACTACTACAGATTATACCCTTGATCTCTCTGATTCATTAAAAGATGCTTTGAAATTGTCTGTGTATTCATATCAAATACCTTATAGTTGGTATATCATTGATGATGCTTATGGTAATACATGTTTTTGGATATATGATCCTACAACTGAACAAAACATAAATATTTACGTTACTCCTGGCAACTATACTGCAGAAACATTTCAAACACAATTAAACACTTCTTTTTTACAAGCTGGAATTACTACACCTGCAGTTGGGCCACCGTATAATTTACCTCCAAATAGTCCTGTTTATTATAATTCAAATAACGGTATTATTACTTTATTTTTATATGGCGGCTCTTATAATGATCCTCTTGGTGTTAATCCATCTTTTACTATTAATGAATCAACATCTATTATTTTTTATGATTTTACCGGGAATTTAAATTGTCGCAATGTTTGTCTAAGCAAATCAAATCATTTTTTTAATAGTACTCTTGGATGGATTATGGGATACAGGTTACCTTATATTTTTATTGACCCAAATGGAAATAAAGCATCTTCTATATTAGACTTGAATGGTACAAAGTATTTGATATTAGTTATTGATGACTATAATCAAAATCATGTCAATAATAGTCTTGTATCTATTTCTCAATATTCAAATAATTTAAAAATACCAGAATATTATTCAACAGATATACCTTATACATGTGTAACACCTGCACAACTTGGTAATAACTTGCAACAACTAGTTGGTGAAAGTATTTTACAAAGTGTATTTGATGAACAAACTACAAGCGTAAAAAATGGTCTAGTTATTGCAGGAAAATATGAACAAGAATATGTATCTAGACAACAAATATTACCAAGCGCGCCTCGTACACTTACTCAATCACAAATTTACACTATTAATGAAATAAATAAAAATAACAATAATTTAACAAATTATTTATCTAAAGCACCTACTAGTTCAGATATATTGGCTATTTTACCTGTTAAAACTTCTACTACCATACCTATAGGTTCTTTACTTGTAGAATTAAGTGGTTCTTTACAAGATAATATTCGCACCTATTTTGGTCCGGTCAAAATTGATAGAATAAATGTTAAACTACTTGATGATAAAGGTAATGTTTTAAATTTGAATGGTAATGACTGGTGTGTCACATTAATTTGTGAGTGTTTGTATCAATATTAGGCTTGCAAATATAATATTGTCATATAGTATGAATATTTATTATGAAATTGGCTCTCATGGTCCAATTATATTGTTATTTCTCTCTATTTTTCTTTTATCAGATAAAGGTAATTTACTTTTTTACTATATTATTGGTTTTGTTATTGAACAAATAATGAATCATGTATTAAAAGGTATTATACAACAACCGCGACCTATTTTTAATACCAAAGAATTTAATTTAGCTCTTAAAAATAATAAAAGATATATGTTTAAAGATGGGTTACCATTTGACTTATTTGGCATGCCTTCTGGACATTCATCATCGGTTATCTTTTCCACTATTTTTGTATATCTTGCTTTAAGAAAGACAAATTGGTTGTATGTATATTTACTAGTTAGTGCTATTACTATTAGTCAACGTTTAGTTTATAATTATCATACTATTTCTCAAGTGATTATAGGTATTTTTGTAGGTTCTATTTTTGCTTATTTCATGTTTCAACTGGCTGAAAAGAAGTTGAAGGGACGTATTAGAGAGAAACCAGATGATAATGGACCAATATAATTAAAGTATATAATTTGAATAAATATTATTCATTTATATAAATGTCATGTCCTGGAGATTTAAATGTTATTACTAGTAGTACTAATACGACAACTAATAATTATGCAGGTTACAATAGTAGTACAAGCAATAATACGACTTTAACAAATAATGACAGAGCACAATATAACAATAATTTGAAAAAAAATAATCCCATTTTTGCAAAAAGTAAATGCAGAAAAATAAGCAACAGGTATCCTAGATTTACTCCTGTTATTTTTAGTTTATCTATGAACACAAGTGTTAAGAATAGATATTCTGTTGTTTATATAAATGGATTAAATTATTTACCTCCATGTATAGGAAGCACTTATGTAAATTTTGGACAATATAAAGAACTACCAATTATTTATTTTAATAGTAATTATCTCTCTTTTACAATTCCTTTGAGTGCAAAAGCGGGAATTTATTCTATAGTTGTTGTTAATGTATACAATGGAAATTTTAGTCAGCCAGTAAATACTTCATATGCAGGAAATTTGAATTATTCTAATGCACTGAAGTATACAATTACTTGAGTTATTAAAACTATTTAAAAATTGAGATATATATATATGAAATACTTTTATCTATATATATTTGGGTTAGTATTATTTATTATTGGAATGTCTTATTGGAATAGTCATGGATTTTCTTATTTTGTTGAAGGATTCAATCCTAAAACACAATATTATCTGTTATTAGGAGACAGTATTTTAAATAATGAAGTTTACGTAGCTAATGGAAAATCTGTTAATCAATTATTAAAAGATATGACAGATAATAGAACAACTTGTTTAGCCAAAAATGAAACCACTATTACCGAAGTTTACGATCAAATTAGCAAAATACCAGATAAATTGAAGACAGACTCTGATAATACTACCATTTTTCTCTCTGTTGGAGGAAATGATATATTAAATCAGTCTACCGATAAAGGAGGTGGACCTGTTGATTCCAAGGTAATAAATACTATGTTCTCCGCTTATAAATCACTTATTAAAAGTATTAAAAATATTATGCCAAAGTCACGTTTAGTCTTATTGGATATCTATTATCCGGATAATACAAAATACAGACCATTACATGATGCTATTCGCGAATGGAACAATCAACTTTACAATTATGCAACAGAAAATAATGTCAATGTTTTACGAATTAGTGACATTTTGATAAAACCCGAAGACTTTGCATTAGATATTGAACCTTCCGCTGTTGGAGGTAAAAAACTGGCGGATGCAATTTTAGCAAATTATTAATTTATTCTATACGATAATACGTTAGAAGTTGATAACTTTTCATGAAATTCCATTTCATTGGTGTGCCGTTTGCATGATTGGACCCACCAAATTCCCATGAATAATCCGTGTTTAAAATCTTCTTCCATTCAAACGGTGCCAGACGATAAGTGCTCATACCATCATAACCCATTTCTTTGCCTTCGCATGTAATAGTCGCGCAAAAATGTTCTTGTTCAGTATCCCGAACAACTGCACTATCCAGCTGATACTTTGCATTATTCACATTAAATGTTATTGGTTTTCTATTGAATTTTTTCGCTTGATCTTCAAAAATTTCAATTACAATTATATGAGGCAAATGTGACCTCTTTTTTATGGCAATTGTAAGCGTATCTTTCCAAGATACATCCGCATATCTTAAAAATAATAGTTGAATAGAGTTATTATTTAAGTAATTGATAATAGACATGTAATAAGTTACCGGGTTACCTGCGTCATCTACATTAACAATTTCAGGATAATCTTCTTTGTATGAGTCTGGTATTTGTCTGAATAAATCAAATATAATGCTATTAGTATCTAATTTATATGCAAATGGGTTACCTTGTAAGCAGCTATCTATTCCAAAATTTAATAAAGCAAACACGTCTCGCAAATTACTTGGGATTGGTGTATTATTTTTTTGGATACCTTTAATCATAAGTTGTCTCAAAAAGTGGAAAAATTTGCGACCTTTATCGCTGATAAAAAATGTGACGAAGAATGCGTTAAACCAGCAGTTACCATGTGACTGAATAGGTGGGACTATTTTTGCCGGATCTACATGCTTGTTTGCTTTTAAATTTGATAATAATACAGCTTCTGCATCAGGCATAAAATATTCTTTACATATCGCATTATTATAGTTGTTTGTTTTTATTTTAATTTTGAGTGGTTCTTTTAATTGATAGGCTTCTTTTAAGTTGCAGCTATCTATATCTTCACGAGGTATAGATGCTAAAGTGACTAAATCTTGATTAATTGTTGGACTATATGAACTGATTACTCTTTTATTAAAATTATGAATATTTACTGGCTGTTTATATGGTCTTTTAATTGTGTGGTTATGTATTTTTTTATCCTTCTTATATCTGAGTTTATGTCTGGTTCTAACTTGTTTTTTCTCTCGTATTTTTTTTTCTATTTTATTTAGTTTTTTTTCTAATTGTTTATATTTGTCCATATAAATAAATAAATATTTTATTATAATTGTATAGTATATGGGTGCTGGTATATTACCGACAACAATTCATAATGGTAAATTATATTTTTTATTTGGTAAAGAAGGTAAATTTGAGACATCTGCTCCCGGATTTTCCGATTTTGGAGGTGGAACTGACAATAATGAGTCTTACTTTGAAACCGCTATAAGAGAAGCCGGCGAGGAACTTACTGGATTTTTAGGAGATGATGCAGATATTCGTAAATTATTACAGAAGAACGGCACATACAATATTGATTATACTGGCAATACTGGACACAAAACTTATCGTATGCATATTTTCCCTTTTCCTTATGATGAGTGGTTACCACATTATTATAATAACAATCAGCGATTCTTGCAAAAAAACTTACCTGATAAAGTATTTAAAACAACTAAAATCTTTGAAAAGGCCGAAATTCGTTGGATTTGTATCAACGATTTACCTAAGATGAGACCGCAATTTCGTTCCTATTTTCAGAATATTGTGACAATGATTTTGCAGCAAAAAGATGCCATTAAAAAATTTGTTTCTAATGGCCGAAAAAAAGGCACTGTGAAAAAGGCACTAGGCCGGGGTTTAAAGACTAGACGAAGGATTTAATACATTTTGTTTCTTTCTTCCTTTTTGTTGATATAATTTAAACTTTTATTTAACTTTTATTTAATATTTATTTATATATATGGAAAATACAAGTACAGAATTGAATTTTTTTAAATTATTAACACCTGAATTAAGAATAGTTTGTAATATTTCGCTAACAATAAATCTGCAAAAATTTATGGAATATACAGATTCTATGAATCTTACAATAATTCAACAATCTAGTAAAAATGATAGATTATTTACTTATTTACCTTTGGCTCTTATGTATAAAAATGAAGAAATGACTACGTTTATTTATAACATCATACAAAATTCAGGTTACGAAATAACAAAAGATAATTTTAAAAATGAAATTACAGATAAAAATGGGATTATAACTACCCAATCAGGTGGAGGAAAACTAACAGAGTATTTATATGGAATAGGAATCATAATATTTGCCATATTTTACGACTATTATATAATTACAAATGGTTCATGGGATAGATTAAGTGATTCTATTAATCAAGTTCAAGACTTATCATCACGAATAAAACAAGGATGTAGTATGGAATATAGACCTTCAAAAACTATATCTTTACTTGCCAGGGGAACAAAAGATCCTAGTTTCATCTATAGTTTGGAATATACAATGCAGTGTTTATCAACGCCTACAATATTGTCTGCAAAATTGCAAGATTTAAATGTGGAAGAACATAGTAAAAACTTATTGAGTGAAATGCAACAAAAATTTAAAGAATTACCTGGGTTTCCTGAACTTCCAGAACCTAGTAAAATGAGTACACAACTTGTACCCTTTGGAGAAAATCCTGAAGAAATTTCAGAATTTTTGAATACTCGTCTTTTAGTTTTAAAGAAAGATAGTCCTGATATAGACTTGGATGATACTATTAATAATTTCAAACTTTTAGCAGATATGTCAAGTGATGAATTCAAAAAAGTATTTGAAATTCAAAAAGAGCAATCAATTCCTGTACCTAGTCCAACACAAGCTCCTACATATGAATATACAATATCACTTGCATCAGATATTATAGGAGCATTTACAGAGTTTGCACCCACAAAATTTAGTCCATCTTTTTCTTTTCAGAATGTATTTTTATGGGGACTACAAGACACTATTAGAGACACTATTAGAAAAATAGAAGATGGAAAAAGGAAAACTTCAAGAGACATTGAGGATTTAATTACAAATGCAACCAGAGTTTTTTCAGATATTAGTTCTTTACCATATATAATATCTTTTTTGTTTTTCTTAAATTTAGCTGCAATCAGATCATTTATTTTATTTGCAAAAAAATTAAGAGGGATAAAAGAGTCTCCAAAAAATTATCTCCAAATAGAAGATGTTACTGAAGAAAATAATGTTACTCCAAGACGTAGTTTAAGAATACAACAACAACCGGATGAGAGAGGTGGTAATAGACGAAAAACTCATAAGCAAAAACATAAACGCAGAACACGTAAGCATATTAAAAAACGACAAACTAAAGGAAAAAAAGTACGTCGCGTTACTAGAAAACGTTAAATAATTTTATAATATGAAAAATATCTTTCTATTATATAGATGAAAATATTACATACACTAACTATCATGTTTATATTTAGTTTCTTGATCCAATATTTTGCCATGCCGCCCTTGATGGTGAATTCTTTAAGTGATATTACCAATAATATAGGGAAAGCTTATTTGGCCATAATTATGGGTCTTTCTATGGTTTTAATAGAGGTTGGTATGCACGACATGCAATATAGCGTTTTTAGTACTATGAAATATGGTATTATACTTGCCCTTTTAGGCTTATTTATTTATTTGTATAGAAATCAGGTTGCCATAAAGGATGAAGAATACGTAAAAGGTATGATTGAGCATCATTCCATGGCATTATTCATGAGTGAGGAGATTTTGAAGAAAACGGATAGTTACAACATTGCAAAATTAGCAAAAAATATTATTCAAAGTCAAAAAGATGAAATAAAAGTTATGAAAAAGTTATTAAAGAAAACAAGTTAAAACTATTTTGAATAATATGTATTTAAAAATAGTAAAATACATATTAAATGGTAAAATATTTACAACATGACGATAAAGTAATTTTAGTGCCACATCATATATCAAAATTTTGTATTTATACTTGCCAACTAATTTTATTAAATTCTATTGTTATTTATAGTTATCACTATAATTTGCTAGCATTTTTAAATTTATGTCTATATTTTTCAAGTATATCGCACTGGCAAAAAAGTAAAACATGGTGGTATAGAGAGAAAAGTAGATGTTTGTTGTGTTATAACAACTCTATCTCATGCGACTTTTACATCTTATTTAATGCCACGTTTCTACACTTATCTATGGTTAGGTGCATTACTTACTAGTAGTACAATATTTTATATAAATGAGAAACTATTTTATTATCAAGTATTGCAGTATAATAATAAAAAAATAGATAAAAGTATCTATAAAGGTGACGTAACTTTTAATTACTTTTCCATTGAATATACAAATCCGAATACTTTTGAGAGGGAAGTTGCTTATTATAGGAATGTTATAACACATGGAATTGGTTTGCATGTTATATTATCTCTTTCAAGTATGTATTGTATTATTCATAACCCCCTATAGATTCTCTCTGCATCTGTCGTCTCACAATGAACTTCTGGCGGTACTAACCATTCTTTATAAGGAATTGCCTTAGATGTGGATTGAGGTAACTCAATCAGTTGTTTGAGAGCTCTTAATCTTCTCTCTAATGGTTGCATTTTCATAGGTAATTTGCGAGATAATTGCTTAAATCGCCATTCAAATTGTAGGGCAGCTTGCCAATCTGGGAAGCCGCTTACGTGGGCGGCTCTGGTCCAAGTTTCTCCTTGTTGCACTTTTATTCCGGTAGCATGGGCGCCACCTTTGATCTCTTTGTTATGCTGTCTTAGACGGCGATCTAAGTCAATAGTGGCACCTACATAAGTAGCCCCACTTGTAGATACTAATAGATAGACAAATGAAGCGTTCATATACATATTTATATTAAAATTTTAGGTAAATTTATTTATTTATATATATATATATGTCGTCCTACACATATAAAGTGAAAACGCAAGGTGATTTTAGATCACAGGTATTTGATAACACAGATAAGCTAATTTATAGTCTTGATGAAACTGAATCTGCGAGTAATATTGGTTCTGTAAATAATCCTCAATATTCATCAGCATTAATAAATAATTTAATAAATGCTAATAAGGTTGGAGTAGCAACCATTAATACACAATCCTATAATAACTCTGAAATGCCAAATAATAATATGTTGCTTATTGTTTTAGATCAGTTAGTATCTTATCAATCACTACCAGAACGTGTGTTAAAACTTTTACCAGGATATCAAGCATTTAAAAAAATAGGTATTGAATTTACAAAAAATTTTAATAATCGTTCTACATGTAGTGCTTCACGTGCAGTCATTTTAACTGGTAAAATAAATACAGAGATACAAGATAGTATGAACTCTCTTTATCAAAGTAGTATTGTTCCATACATTAACTTGAATGATGATACTTTAGGTAAAGCCTTTAAATCAAATGGTTATGAAACTAGATATATTGGTAAAAGTCATTTAGATAGCAGACTTTATCGTAATACACCACCAAATTTTGCAACAAATACAATCGGGTCAATGCGTAGTTATGGTTATGACATTTTTGATAAAATAGGTGATTTTGATTGTGTTCCAAAGGGTCTTTTAGTTGATGCTATGTCATTGCAATTTATTAATGGTCCACTAGAAGAAGAGTTTGATTACTTTGATGCAACAACTAACTCAAAACAAACAGGCGTAATTCCTTACTTGCGCAGATGTAAAGAGAGTAATAAACGTTTTTTATGTCATGTAAATTTTGTGAATCCGCATGATACACAAGAAAGTCGTAGTAACTTAGCACAAAAAAATATTATAAACATCTCAAGTCAGTTTTTCTTTCCTTTCTGTCAAGAACAAGCCACTGAATTAAACATACAAAGTCCATATTATTTTGATGATAATTTTACAGATGCTTTTGTAAAAAATAAATCACTTGTAAACAATTTTTTTGAGAAGAACTATGCTGACTATAAAACTATAGTTGATTCATTACAAAATGTCCCTTCCTATTTGTATGATTATCAAACAGAACCAAAGACAAATAGTGTGGTTCCATTTAACATAGCACTAAATGGATATTACAATTCATTTTCTACTACACCTGTAAATTCTAAAGATGTTAAATCTTGGAAAAACTTTTTAAATAATTATTATTGTTTAATTGTTGAAGCCGACTCATACATTTACAGAATATATCAAGAGTTAGAAAGTTTAAATTTGTTAAACAAAACAAGTGTAGTTATTACTTCTGATCATGGTGAAATGATGGATGCTCATGGTTTAAGATGCAAAGGATATACGTATAATGAATGTATAAACATTCCTTTTTTGGTTTCATCTCCAAATTTGGATCCTTCAATGCATAATACAAAATCTGAATATCTATGTTCTAGTATTGATTTAATACCAACTTTGATAAATTTATCAAATTTCAGTTACAATAGCAAACAATTTACTGGAGAGAGTGTTTTCAATACAAATGCTAATGGTAAATTAGTTGCAAAAACAAAATCCGCATATCCTAATAAAAGTGTTGTTACTTTTGTTGGAGGAAATGATAGTTTCCCTTTGTATTTTATGTATAAAGCATGGCAAGTACAAACAGGTAACACAGAAAATGCACCTAAAACAATTATAAATTTTGGTTATATGCATACAAGTGTTCAAGTTTATTTAAACAATAAGTTATATAAATATGGAAAATATGTTTCATTAAGAGATTGGTTAGCATATACAATTCAAAAATATAGTATAAATAAAATTACTAAGCAACAATTAATAGATAATGCATATGATAAGGATATCATTACTTCTGCATTAGCAAAATATAGCAAAGATGTTTTTACATTTGAAGAAATATATAATTTTGCTATGAGTTATTTACCTGATGAGTTAAATGCTGCTGGTTATATTATATTAATAAATATTGTATTATCTATTATTCAAATTGTGGATAATTATACTAAGAGATTATACTATATTCCAGGTTGTTACGATAATTTTGGATATAATAAAAGCAATTATAGTTTATTCTGTTACAATATGACAGATGATAAAGATGAAGTAGTTAATTTATTAGATACTAAAAATTATAAATCATCTAATGACGTACTTTTTGAACAATTGAATAGCATTTTAAATTCATCTACTGCAAATAACAAAATGAATCCAATATTTTATATTAGTCCATACCAAGTATTAATTGATACGATAGAAAATGTAAAACTATCTGTAGTTACAGGTATAATAGATTTTATTTCCCTTTCAAAATTATCAATTGCATCTACATTAGAAGTTGATGTAAGAGAATACATACGAAATGATAATTAAATCGGTATTTAAGTAGTTTATAATATACTATATAAATACTATTACCATAAAATGTTTACATAAAATAATATAAAAATACTTTCATTTAAATTACATAATGGGTAGTTCAGCATCAGTTATAAACAAAAAAATAAATGAATCCAATAGTTTAATACAAAATCCTCTAAAGAAAGAAGATAATACAGATAAAACACAAATAAATAAAAAAGAACATATAGTTGTAAGCAGTTATGGTAATAAATTTAATTATAATGATACATTTGAGAGATACCAACATAGATAAAAAGGTCGCACAATTAGTCGCCAAATTTGAATGCTCATTATGTCGGGTTTTTTTTCTTTAAGTATGATTTTCAATTTATTATTTAAAATTCTTGATTTTTTGTTGGGAAAGTTTTTTCAGAATTTCAAAAATGGACAAAAATAAATGTCCAAAATCCAAAACCTAAAATACTTTTGCCAAAAAAATGTCTGTTGTGACCATAATTGAATTTTATGGTGTGGTTACCAAAAAAATAATTTTCAAAACGTTAGCATAATTTTTTTTGGACAAAAAAATGTCTGTCACATTTTTTGTCGTTTTTAGCAACAAAATCAACGAAACAAACGAAAAAAAACGAAATATTTTAAAATTAAATTGTTTCGCATTATAATAAATGTAACATAACTTTACCTGCTTATAAAATTTGTTATGCAAAAAAAAAATTCAACTCTTGTCAACACATTTTGCGCAACCAAATTATATATTTGCGGAAAAGTATTTAGGAGTTTTATATGTTGATTTATTATAGTAGTTAATGGCAACAGAATCAACCGAAAAAACGAAAAATAACGACATGTGTTATGCTTGTGAACTATGTGACTTTAACACGTCTAAAAAAACAGATTATAATAGACATATCCTTACGATAAAACATTCAAGCAACACGTTAGCAACCACCGACAACAATAAAAACGAAAAAATATATATTTGTGAATGTTGTGATAAGAAGTTTAAAGATAGATCTGGATTATGGAGACATAAAAAGAAATGTTTTCCGCCTGATAAAAGTGAATCTGAAACCGATTCTGAATCAAAAGAACCTACCGAAAAAGAATTGATCATGATGCTAATCAAGCAAAATAGTCAATTAATAGAACAAAATGCATCCTTGGTTAAAAATGGTGTTATTAATACTACAAATTCTCACAATCATTCACATAACAAGACATTCAATTTACAATTCTTTTTAAATGAGACATGCAAAGATGCCATGAATTTGACGGATTTTGTCAATTCTATACAATTCCAGTTATCCGATTTGGAAAAAATGGGCGAAATAGGATATGTGGAAGGGCTTTCCAACATTATAATAAAAAACTTAAAAGGTCTAGATGTAACACAAAGACCAGTTCATTGTGCCGACAAAAAGAGAGAAGTACTCTATATTAAAGAAGAAGATAAATGGGAAAAGGAAAATGAAGAAAAGGAAAAAATACGAAAGGCAATTAAACGTATATCTAATAAAAATAGTAATTTGCTTTTTCAATATAAAGAACTGCATCCAGATTGTATGGAATATCACTCCAAATATGGCGACCAGTATAATAAGATGATGTATGAGGCATATGGCGGCAAGGGAGATGATAACACTGAAAAAGAGAATAAAATTATAAAACAAATTGCAAAAAATGTATCTATTGATAAGAATATGAATACTTCATAATAATATTAAAATTATATATTTTAAAATTATTATGCTAAAACAGAATAACCAAAAAGAGTAGGGTAGCTAGAGTAAATTATCGGTGTCGAAGACATTTATACAAGTAATATATAAAAAAGAATTTAAAGATAAAAAAAAAATGTTCTTTAAATTGTTTTATTAAATATGTTAAAATAACATAAAAACAATCAGACAAGTATATATAATGTCAAAGGTTATACATCTAATTGTACCAGATAATGAAATTATACCTGAAATAATTGCTACATTCTCTCCAGAAGAGAATTATTTAATGTTAAAAATAGGAAGTGAATGCTTGAGAGAAGGTAGAAATGCAGCTATTGGACTTTCTCAAAAAGAGAGTTATCAAAAAATAAAGGATGAAACAAAGGATGAAGTTCAACGTTTAGAGTTGGATATTATTGTTCAAAAAGAAATAACCAAAAAAATGGAAGAAAATATTGAAAAAATGTATAAAGGTCAAATAGAAAAGATTATATTTATTATTAAATAACAAATATAATTTACGTTGTATTTTTAATTTTTTTATTCAATAATTTGTGGACCAAAAATAATCTCACCAGCCATTTCATTCCGTTTTTCAGATTGTATATTTGTTTCAAGTTGAATCATTCGTAAATTATACATTTTAGAATTTATATCATATTTTTTTAATTCACTTAAAAGAAAAATATTTTGCTGTAAAAATTCCATCTTATTTTGATCTTGTTTAATTGAATTTTGAATAATATCTATTTTTTTAGCTACTATAGATAATCTCTCATCAAGTGTTTGATTCATTATATTATAAAGATTATAATCTTTATATAATTTTAAAATATTATTTTTTAGACGACCGAGATTTAGCCTTTTTTACAGGTTCAACCTCTTCAATATTTAAATCTACAATATTTATTGTTTCGTTAGAAACTTGTTCTATAACTACAATATTAGTTATTTCTGAATCTGTATTTTTTGGATTTAATTTACAATTCCTTATATGTGCTGCTAAACTAGCTTTATTTTTGCCTGACCAACTATTACAATAACTACATTTAAAATCGTTATCATTTTCAATAGTGCCATAGTTCATTAAAAACTTTTTAATTTTTGGGAGTTGTATTTCTTCTAATTTATCAACTAGTTGTTTATTTACTAATCTTATTGTTTCAAGCATTTGCAATTTTTGTATTCCGAAAAGTCTATATTCTTCAGTAATTTCATCCAAACTTTCTTTATTTATTGAATATTCATCATTTTGTTCTTTAGATATATCATTTAACCTTAATGACAGACTATCAATTATATCCAATGCAATTTTAATCTTCTCAATTTCATAATTACCATTTGGAATATATACATGAATTATACCATTAATAATATCAATTTGAAAATTATCTTTAAATGTAATTGGAGATTCTTGTGAAATAAATATTCCGTGCATTTTTTGTAGTTGTAAATCTCTCTCAAATTTTTTAACTTCTTGTGTAGTTGCTGAATTTTTGTAGTTTTTACTTTCAAATAATATATTTGGTTTTGTTTTATCTTTTCTATTTACTTTGATATCACAAGTTGCTGTATCACTTGTAACTCTAATAACTTCGTCTGAAGGCATAATAGAGAGAATCATATTTTGTAACTCTGTCTCTGCAACATCACCCTTAAATTGAGAATTATTTTTAAATCTATTTAAAAATACATGCATTTCACTTCTCAGTGTTTCTTGAATATTTTGTTGTAAAATATTATTTTCTTTTATCTGTTGAATATTTGAATTCGTTCTCTCTTCACTTGATTGAATTGAGTTAAATATTGGTTGTTGGATAGTTAAAAACATCTGTGTTAAGTGTGTATCAATATTATCAATAAATGTTTTTATTAGAGTATCATCTTTACTAGAACAATATATTTTATTAGTAATTTCAAGTAGTTTATGAGTATCTTGTGTAATTGAAGACAAAATTACTTTCATACAACTTTCAATCTGTAAATAAGTGCTTTCTTGATTTTTTGGAATAATTTCATTTAACATAGTTGTCATTTTAGAGAGAAGAAGTTCATTTGTTTTTTCAATAACAATTGTTATTTTTTCATTATTAGATGAAATATTATTATATAAAATAGTTTTCATGTCATCAATATAATCCTTCTTTGATTCATGAAATTTTAATAATATATCTGATTTCATTAAAGATATATTTTTATCTATATCTGAAACAATAGATAGAATTTTAGAGTTTATAGTAGAATTTATAGTTGTAGATAAATTAGATGATAAATTTTTAAGTATATCAATAAAAATATGATTCATGGTTACGATATCTATATTTGTGTTCTCTCTATAGTAAGAAACGATGACTTCATCTGTAATTGTAATAGAATCTTTTTTGTTTTCCATTTAACATAATATATTAAAATTCTTTTATATAGTTTTTCTAGTTTTTTATTTAAATTTGCTTAAATTTTGGAGACAAAAAACGCGACCTTTTATTTTTGGAGTAAATTTGTATGTAAATTTGGAAAAAAATTAGAGTAAAAATAACTAGAGAGAAAAACTGGACTAATTTTTTTCTAATTCTACAAAAAAATTAGAGTAAAAATAAGTAATATAAAAAATTAAAACAAATTCTATTTAAAATTAGAAAAAAATTAGAGTAATTTAAAAATATTTTAATAAAAAAAACTGGAAAAATTATTTTCTTAAGTAAATTATATAAAAATAAAAAAAAATTTTTTTTAAAATTAAATTTTATTAGAAACGCACTAAAGTGCTAGGCTATGCCGTTTCTAATAAAATTTAATTTTAAAAAAAATTTTTTTTTA
>Ga0247832_1000847_pt1 | contig 59237 bp, 81 predicted proteins | sample LaCruzMarch2015__10_FD_192407 | JGI IMG/M metagenome (GOLD analysis project Ga0247832, IMG submission 192407) | Freshwater microbial communities from meromictic Lake La Cruz, Castile-La Mancha, Spain - LaCruzMarch2015_4m | ecosystem: Environmental > Aquatic > Freshwater > Lake | place: Spain... | reverse complement strand
CAGCCAGGATGCGGGCGTCGGAGATGGCTGTGCGGCAAACATACCTGCCCAAATACTGGATGATGCGTTGGCCGTCGCCGAAGGGTTGGAGATGCACGCCCCAATCTTTTTTCCAGACGGAGGGTTGCATAGCATACTTTCACCCCCCACTCTAGCCAAATAACACATACGGGCTTGCAATCCCCCCCCTGCAATCATATCATGGAGTGCATGCGAAACAACCCACTACTATCAAAATTCTCTCTTGGGGAGTTCGTTCAGTCTCCCTTCCTATCCAAACTTACTCTGCTTCTGTGCATCGGAAGTTTGGCTTGGGTGACTCTAACCGCACTACAACAATACCACAAAATTACACTCGGAAAAACCTGCCAAGAACGATTGCAAATCATAGAAAATGCTAAAAAGAAATTTAAAGCAGTAAACCCAGATACAGAAGTGACTCGTTACTCAGACTTACTTCCTCACATCAAATATACAGGGTTTCCCATGTGCCCTTGGGGAGGGACTTATTCTAATGAGCGCTCCCTAAAAAAACCCACTGCGTGTAGCTGCAACGGCGATCCCACAAAAGAACCCCTCACGCCCCAAACCAACCCTATGAAGAATGGCTATTGTGACCTGTATCCCCAAGCCCCAACACAAACTGTTTTTACAGACATCCTCTCTGCAATTAATAAAGCTATCACTTATTCTATAACTATATACAAACAGGCTAAAGGGGATAAACCTGCACCTATACCTTAGAAAAACTAACCCCTCGAGATAAATTCCCCAGAAACTCGACCTAATCGCTCACTCTCAAATCACTTGCTGCGCGCGGCATTTGAAGCGCAAGAAGCGCAAGAAGCGCAAGAAGCACCATCTGCCCTTGACCCTAACTTGATTATAAAAGAAACCAAAGGGATGCAGCTTAAATCCCCCACCCCAAGCCAATTCTCACGGGTATTTATACTAAAAACCGCCAAGGACTGCGTTAAAAGGCTCACGAACAACAGTAATGCTATTCAAGAACTAGAGGTAGCCTGCTTAAAAACTTCGAAAGTGCTCCCAAACCTCAATAGAAAATCCCCCCTAAATCCTGTCCTCAATAACAAAATAACCGATCTTAATAAAATGCGCGACTCAAAATTAAAAGAGATCGAAAAGATTCAACATGAAACCGCCCACATGTTTCGTAGCCTTTGCTCCTACAACTACGATAGTCAGATTCAAAAAGGATTAGACATCATTCAAAAAATAGACTGCAAAACTACTGTGATAACTGTCGAGTTGCTCTCTGACATCACGGAACTACTTGCCGAAGAGTCCCTCATACGCAAAACCCAACTCGCTGAAATCAAAAAAATCACGGAAAAATCCTATGTTTTATTAAATACCCTCCCTTCCATACCTAAACTAACCTATAAAAAAACACCTATAGAGATCGATACCATTACAAAATCCCAAAGAATTAGCCGCTTTCTAAAAAAAACCATTAGATTATTAAATCTCAAAGTCAAAAGATAAAATTGACCATCTTTAAATTCGCATTTAACCTAAATTCGAACCAACAAGTAAACACAACCTTAACCTAAATTCAAACCAACAAGTAAACACAACCTCATGAGTGCAACCCCCCCAAAAACCACACAACCTATAGAATCCTCCCTATTCTACGACATTCTTACCTTAGTGAATAATTCCCTAAGCAGCTTTTATGACGTCCTCTACTCTCTCTGCGACCACTCTATAAATATCAGCCTAACTCTCCTCAAACTTATGTACTGGGGAACCATCAGCTATGCTCTATACACTTGGACTAGTACACCCTCAGAAAATCCTAAATTTTTTCTCACTGCGGTTTGCATAGCCTTACTCGCCGGACAAATAGGCCAATGGTCACTCTATAAATATGCCATATTGACTGGAATCAAGCTTCCCATAATAACTCTCGTGCTCGTTCATAATCTTCCTGTAAAATCCGTCAGCGCCCTTCTTTCCTCCTTGATTTAGTCCCATATCATAAGATAAAAGAAGGGCATGCCGTTCCTCCCCTCCTTCACGACCTTTGAACCCCTCCCCAAATTTTTACTCACGGCTCCTACAGACGCTTTTCTAGCTCTAGCTGCCCTCGCTATTCTCGGGCTCACTATCGGATCCTTTCTAAATGTTGTTGTATACCGGGGGGCATCCAACCTTTCCGTCTCCTATCCTAAAAGGTCTTTTTGCCCTCAATGCGATACATCCTTAAACTGGTATGACAACATCCCCTTAATTTCCTACCTCGTCCTATCAGGGAAGTGCCGCCATTGCAAAACTTCTATACCCCTCTCCTACCCCCTCATGGAAATTTTTTATGGTCTATCTTTTCCATTTCTTTGGCTTACTGCCAACTCTCTCCAAGAGTTTCTTGTATTCGCCATTTTTACCTGCACTGCAGGAGCTGCAGCTGCCATCGACCTTAAAACATACAAGTTACCCGATTCCCTCACACTAGGAGGTATTCTAGCCATACTCGCCCTCTGCCTCCCATACCCTGAACTTCTCGAACAAAGAACTTTTGGCGGTCTTTCCGCCTTTCTGGCTATGGCCGCAATCTACCATTTCGGTAAACTGATATGGAACAAAAAAACGACCACGCTCGTGGCTGAAGCCCCAACTTTATGGGTTCGTTCGCCCGAAGCAACTTACCTCAAAATTGCCGAAGACGGACAAACTCTTGACGAAACCGATAAACTATCTGATAGTGACCTCTTTGACCTTCCCTCCCAATCCATAACGCTGATTGGTGCCTTTAATTACACGGTTCCCTCCTCCCCTAAAAGTATCTATTGTAATAAAGTATGCATCTTCCCTGAAAAAACCCTTATTGATTCCGAGGTCGAAGCCCACTCAAATATCACTGTAACTGGTAATACAAAACAAATCGTGCATCCCATCTGCCCTATGGGCTGGGGGGATGTCAAACTCATGGCACTCTGCGGCTGTGCCCTAGGGTTCACAGCCAGCTTCAAAGCCCTTACCATTGCCGCTATCTGCGGGCTTTTGTTCCTACTTACTCTGCGAGCCATTGCTAAAATGAAACGTAAACCCCTTCCTGAAGTCATCCCATTTGGACCTTGGATTGCTGGCGCAGGGATCCTTGTTTTAATCCTTTCCCGCTAAAAATCTGTATTTAAAAAGTCTGTGGTGAAGTTCATCTGACTTATACCTAAAGGGTTAGATGAACTTCAGTATAGTATAATAGCTTCGCCTTTCGTCTCAGCTCTACTTTACTTAAATATCCGATAATCTTCTAATATAAAGCAGAGTTGCCCCTCTCGCTCTAACTCGCAACGCAATGCGCATCGGGAGACAACCTTTAAAACATATGATAACACTTCTCTACTTAGCACTAGGACTTTGGTTCGCCAAAGGCCTCTTAGAAATACTCATAGGAGTATTTCAAATCCTTATAGGCATAGCTCAAGGGCTAGCCGCCCTGATAATAGACACGGAGTAACACCCAACCCAGAACAGGCCCAAAAACCATTGGCGCCTCAATTAGCCCACGCTATGCGTGGGCTAATTCTCGTTGCCTACCCCTTTATGGCCCAATAACTTTAAATACCTGTCATGCCATTTTTGCGACTCAGCAACCGCAAATTGATCCAACACCTGCGCCGGCAACACAAACAAAAAGTCGCGGCGCGGGTCAATTCTTATATCTGGCAACACCGAATCCCCGCATGCCCCCTCCCAAAATCTGGAAAAAAATGGCAAATGATCTCGGGGTATAGGCTGGGGGGATATAACCAAATCCCTAACAGGCAATCCCTCCGGCCTCAGTTTGGCCCAACCCTGCTGCATATCGTCCTGAAAATTTTCTGTCCTCGGCAATTCTACAAACGGAACGCCCCTGCTGGTTAATGCCTGCACTGCCCACTTCCCGTCCCCTACCCATACCACCTGGTCGCCAAACTCCTTGCGCGCTTTTTCAATCACATTGTCTAAATACGGAGACAGCTTTTCCATAACCTCTGGCCAGCCCGAGCTCATCGCCTCCATTGCGGCCGGTACCGTTTTAATGACTAAATAATCTGGGCTCACACCCAAAGCGGCAAATAGTCCTTCCATATATTGCCCCCGAACACCCGTCAACGCCCTCGAAGTCAACATATCATCAAACCCCTCTGGGTCTGATAAACAAATAAGTTTCGGTGATTCTAAATCCCCCCGGTAATGCCCAAAAAATCCCACTGAAGAATCCACGGCTAAACCCCCTCCTTGGTCATTCAACTCAAAAACCTTCTTGTCCGCTGTCAAAAGGACGGCCCCCCAATCCAACGGCGGGCCTACGTCCCACCGATATCTGTCTTCTCCCACCGGACGGCCCAACGAGTATCCTCTCCCTTCGCTCAAAATACAATCGCGGTTACGCACGCCCTTCAAAAACTCCTCGCGCACCAAACCCACAGCGCCGTCGGATCCGCCCAGCCGCAAAGACATGGGAGCGTATCCTCTCCTAAAGGCCGTACTCACAAAACCATACCGATTCTTAGGAGTACCGAAATCAAAAAATACCGAAAGTTCGTCCTTATCCCTCTCCGCACGTCTATATTCGTAGGACTCTCCTTTTGCCAAACCCCCTTTAGCTGGCGGTAACCATCCCGCCTCTACGCACCTATCCCCCTGATATTTCAAACTCCGATAAAACCCCGCTAGCTCTTTTCCCTCCCCTCTGTTAAGATAAGAGTGGTGAGGAAAATACATCACACACACAGAGTTCTCTAAGTGCCTTGCACCTAATTCCAACCCTTGTAATGACCCCTTCCCCCTAAAAGTCATACCCCCCAGATTGTAGCCGCCCATTTGGGCGGGGTGCAATAAACTCTGGCCGAGACTTAAAGATAATTGCGCTGCCTCTCCAAATTTCAAAGGCACGTCCACTCCCTTCGATTTTAAATAGACGCCAAACGCATCTCTAGCGGCTTCTCCAAATACCAATACAAGCCTTAAAGACCCCGAATTTTGGCTCAACATCCAATCGTAAAATCTGTTGCGCCAAGGCGTCAAAGGTCCTCGACTATCCATCCCCAAATACCAAATAGGATTGCTAACCACATTCACTTTAATCCCCACCCTACGCCCATCCTCTGTGGTGTAATCCGCAGGCTGACCCTTTGCCGAATACATCCCGTCCATCCCATACGGGAATGCGTTAACGTAACCCACGCGAGAATACCCCAAATATTCTGCCAGATCCGAAGAAAACCCAGCGAAACGGGACACACCCAACCGACCAGCCGCTTCGGCTAAAGGGACACCATCTTGACCCACAACCAAAACTTCAATAGCATTTCTTCCCCAGAGGGATCCCCCCTCGCCCAAACCCTGTACGCCCAAAAACAACGGGCCCCAATCTTTTCTAAAATAACCTCCCAATCCAAATTCCAGAGAAAATTCAGGTAGCGGGGGGACCTCTGCCAAAATATCCACCAGCTTCCGCACGGAAGCGTCCTCCCTGTCTGGCCCTTTATCATAGCCCATTCCGCTCGCTAAAAACAAGCCTAAATAACCCGCTAAGGCTACCGAGAATTTTACATGGGATATCATCTCAGGATTTTCTCTTCAAAGTAAGGGCTAGTCAAGAGGGGGTTTCCCCTCCCCTCAGCCCTTAAAACTTTTACATATGAATATGACCAAACTTTTTATTCCCGTCTTAATATTGCTCCCGCCCTTCACTCTAAATGCCGCGCCAAATGATCCCCTAGATCTCCCAGCAGTTTATCTCTCCGAAACCTTAGCCAATAAACTAAACAAACATGAAAGCCTGCCCCAAAGGTCTCCTTTGGGGTTCTCTGTCCTAGGGGAATCCCAAGAATCAAACACCCTCTCCATGGCCCAATTGATGGAAACTCTGGCCGCTGAGCTCGGAAGCTCCAAAAGCCTAGATCTTCTGGCCCTCATTAACAACAATATCCTAATCGCCCAATCCCTCAAAGAAAAAACCCACAGCTCAGACCCCAAAATTGCGGAAGAAGCCCGGCTACTCCTCAAAAAGACTCAACAAGAAGGAGAAAGCCTCAAGGAAGAACTCAAAAACATTCTGAATTTAGAGGGGTTTAACCTTCAAAAAAAAGACGTAGAAGATCTTTGCCAATCCCCAAATGCCCCTGACCATGCCTCCTTACTAGCTGCATTCCACCAAACTAAAAAAATAGCAAAGGTCATGGAAGAAAGGCTTTTGGCTAATCCATGCAGCGCGGAAGCTCAGAAATATTACGCTACCCAATTCATTCTCTTAGCGTGCCTTGACAATATTCAGCTTACGTTCATTAAGAAAATTCAAGAAACTCATATACCCAAAGCCTGCGCGTTGCAGAAAGAAGCAAGAGACACCCAACTAGCTGCCATAGAGTTGCTAAAGCAAATCAATAACGACGATAACAACAGTCTGATTCTAAAAACAAATATCAAAACCTGCGAAGAAACCATTGAGCTGGCTGAAAAAACTCAACTGAAATTGGAAAGTAACTTGAGGATACTCCAAAAATCCAGAGTAAAAACCAGAGTCTCCTTAGAAACTGCTAAAAACAGCCACAAAACAACACTCATCAAAAATGAGCTTGCTCAACTAGAAGCCTCACACTACCGAGAAATTGAAGATATTCAGAACCTATTGGTGCCAGAAATGCTCGCTATCTCATTCGCTAACCCACAAACTCCTGAAATTGTTCCCAGATTGATCCAACGCGAAAAAATCCGATATTAATTTCCTATGGGAAATCCTACCAGCAACAAAGAAAAATACAGAAAGATATTTGTTAAGTATGGGACCTCGTTCTGGCTTGCCACCTGGCTGCTAGCCATATTAGCAGCTAGTGTTGTACTCGATACTCTCTGGGGTTTACTCCCTCGTTGCTCCCACCTTCTTCCTGCCTTTCGTGGGGGTGTTCCCCTGTTGACTCCACGCAAAAAAACCCGATATTAATTTCCTATGGGCAATCCTACCAGCAACAAAGAAAAATACGGAAAGGCATTTATTAAGTACGGGCCCTCGGTCTGGCTTGCCGCTTGCCTACTAGCCATATTGGCAACTGGTGTTGTACTCGATACTCTCTGGAGTTTAGCTCTCGTTGTTCCCACCTTCTTCCTATTTCTCCTGTCCCTTCTCCATCCGCCCCAAAAAAAACCCACAGAAGCCTCTCCTCCCTCCAAAACTGACTCCAACCCGAACAAAGAGAACTTCTGGGGCAAGCGCACATTCGACGAATAAACTGGCCCCAGAAGTTCTCTTTGCCTTGACTTCCCCATAACTCCCCAATATAACTAAAGGTAACAAATTTATTTATGGTTTTTCAAGACATACTGCAAAGCGTAGCTATCGGAATTAGTGCATTCATCATAGGATCTTCCCTAGAGCATCTCCCCTTCTCCCTTACCAAACCCCCCGTTCAACCCGCCATTCGAAGTGCAGCCGAAACTATGCCCCCTTCTCCGCTACCTGATTTTCTTGAAGCTTCCTATGAAGAAGTCCTAGAAGTCTCCAAAGTAGAAACCCATCCGGTCAAAATTATTGACGCTCGATCCCCTGAGGATTTTCAACGAGGGAGTATACCCCATTCCATTAATGTGCCAGCAAAAACCCTCAATAAAACAACGGTTCTGCAATTACCTTCCACCACGCCATTAATAATATACTGCTCTGATGCTAACTGCCCCGATAGCTTAAAAGTCGCTCAGGCTCTCTCCGCATCTTTCCCTAATATCAAGCTGTTCAAAGCAGGTTGGCAGCTTTGGGACATACTCAGCCCATCCCCTTCTAACAAATTATGATTTCCGCCTCTAAGCTCCTTCTCAGCGTCGTATTAATTTTATCCGGACTTTCCAAGATATCCGATCCCGCGCTGCTATCCTCCAGCATAGCATCCTTTCAACTCGTCCCCCAAGAACTTATACCTCTAATCAGCCTATGGCTCCCCACCTTTGAGATCCTCGTAGGCGTGCTGCTTGCAATAAAACCCCTTGAAGGCGGAGCCTTAGCAGCTAGCACCCTGCTCTTCTCTAGCTTCGCCGCAGCATATGGCTATGCTCTCTACGCCAACATAGTTCCTTCCTGCTCATGCTTTGGAGAAAACCCCTTTCTAGCCGTAGACCCCCAATTTGGGTGCTACAGGGCTTGCGCCCTCGCTCTTTTATCGCTAGGTGCTTGGGCTTTATCTCAACAAAACCGCCTTATCTCGCAAAAGTCAGTCCTAGAAGCGCCCCCTCATTCCAGATTCCTAGGCCTTTCTAACTAATTCCTCTTCCGTTCTACGTGGATGATATGACAAATAGAAAAAAATAATTCCACAACAAGAGGTTATTTTTCTATCGAATTAATAGTAATATTAGGGATCTACTTTCACAAAGTAGCATCTCTACCCCCTTAAAAACCCCCGCTAATCCTCTAAGGCGCTATCTTGGGAGCAAAACTATAACTCAGGCTTTGGCTCGTAGTGCCCCCCAAATTTCTCGCATACACTGTCGCAGTGCCATTACCCGCACGAGTAGGTGTCCCCTGAAGAATTCCCGTAGCGGAGTTAAAACTTAACCCATACGTGGAAATGTTGGTAATCGAATAGAAAGTCGGGCTGTTCGTAGCTCTGATCTCGTAGTAAAAAGGAGTGCCCTGCCTACCACTTGCATTCGCGTCGCTAGTAATTACTGGCGGCAATACAACAGGAATATCTACAGCCACCCTCTTAGAACCAAACCCAAACGTATTTGCAGCATGAACTATCATAGACAAATTTCCTGACACCGTCGGAATTCCTGAAATATACCCCGTTGTAGAGTTCAACTGCAACCCTTTAGGAAGATACGATACAGAAAACCTTGTTGGATTAAACATAGCCGATATCTGATATGCGAACGCTGCTCCTAGCTGCCCATCTACCTGCCCCCCACTCGTAACAACAGGTACCCCAGACTCTACCATAATAAATAGTTCTTTACTCGATGTTCCGTAACTGTTGGAAGCTGATACCACCACCCTTAAAGTCCCCAGCTCCGCCGGTATGCCAGTCAACAAGCCTGTTGACGAATTCATTATAAATCCTAAGGGCAGATCCTCAGCTCCATAAGATGAGGGCGTATTTGAAGCCAAAACTTTATAGGAGAAAGATTTGCCTACCACAGCAGCTGCTGCCCCCACACTCGTAATGGAAGGAGGGGCCCCTGTTACCGTAACCTGAACCTCCGCGCGCCCTATCCCCCCCGCATTTTTCGCGTAAACACTCATGGTATATACTCCCGGAACTTTTACTGCCCCAGATAACTTACCCGTAGAGGGGTCTAATCGCAGCCCCGCAGGTACTCTTGCTGAAGAATACACTGTCGGAGAATTAGTTGCCACTATTTGATATTCTAACTCCTCTCCTGCTGATCCTGATATCCCACTCCCCCCCGTCACCACTGGAGGAGGCGGTAAAAAATAGAGAGAAACTGCGCGGGATCCTGCCCCCTCATCGTTTGCCGCCCTCACCGTCATAGTAAAATTACCAGAAACCGTGGGAGTTCCAAACACTCTTCCTGTGGTAGGATCCACAGCCAACCCATCCGGTAAATTTGTCGCTCCAAAAGTTTTCGGGGAATTAGAGGCACTTATAGTGTAACTAAAAAGCTTCCCAACCTGCCCGCTACCCGTTAACGCACTAGTGATAGAAGGCACCTTAGATCGAATTTCAACCGCCAAATACGCCCGAGCTATACCCCCTGTGTTTATAGCAAAAATGCTTACAAGGAATGTCCCAGCCTCCGTAGGTATGCCACTAATCCTACCAGTCGAAAAGTTCACACTACAACCCGACGGTAACCCCGCTGCCATAAATCTCGTTGGATTGTTAACTGCCTCTATTTGATAATCAAACTGCAGTTCCAAATTGCCTCCGGCAGAAAGCTCGCTCGTGATAACAGGAGGGGGAAGAATAACGCTAAGAGGCGCATGACTGAACGGAGTTTTTATGCTCGCTCGGTCTAAAAACACAAATCCCGACGCCCCCAAATCGTTGTATCCATTTGAGTCCAACGGCTCGATTTTTGGCTCATACTTCGCTTGCCCGTTAACCTGCGACCGAGTTTGCTCCCCCAGCTTATCCGCTGAGAGATAAGCAAGTCCCCAAGGTGAAACCGGTATCTTCCCCCCAGAAAAATAATCCCCTAGATCCGAAACGCTTTCGAGCTCTATTCCCCTATGCTCAGCCTCAAACCCGCGCTTGGCCGCCTCAATGGCTCTTATATTCTGTGATTCTAACAGCCCCTTAGCCTTAGTCTGGCTCGAAATAACATAGCCTGCTAATAAGGAAGTTAACACCCCCATGATACCAACGACCACTAATAATTCAATGAGCGTGAACGCTAATAAGATTTTTTGCCTTGATCTTTGATTAATAAACCACACGTTTCCTTATCTATCATACTAAATTAAATTTCAATGCAGGAAATTCATTGACAACAAACTCACTTATTTTATACAGAAGTAAATGGTTTCCTCTTCTGCTAAACTTCCCGACTGTCATGACGAAAATTCTAATAATTGGCTTCTCCGCCAAAAACTAATTAAGAAATGGCAGTACCTCATAAGAGAAGACCTACCTCTGACTCATGCCGCTCTAAAAACTGCCCCTTCCTCGCTAAAACCCAACAAAACACCCCCGCACAGTCCTACCAAATTCAAAAAATTCGCGGAGCTGGACAAAAAAACCTTGGAAGCAATTCAGGATGGAATCCGCACCAAATGCCTGCTCCCTCATGAAGCTGCTATAGAGTTTGGGATTAGAGGCAGCGATATAGCAGAATTCCTAAATTCCCAAAATATCTTATACAGTGACTCACCCCAATCTGCGCCACTTTGGGCCAAATTACCCCCACTCAATCAACTCCCCCCCTCGCCGCCGCTTGCCCCCCAAAAAGATTTACAACCTCTAAACTTAACTCCCCACTACCTTGGGCCATTTCCTAAGTACGAAGCCCTTTCCAAAGAAGCAGAAGAGCAACTCATCCTGCAAGCTCGCAGCAGCGATCCGAATATCAGTAGCAAAGCAGAAGAAAAACTTATTGTAGCCAACCTCAGACTAGTGAGTTCCCTCGCTCGGAAAACTCAATACGGAGTCCCTCTCGAAGATCTCATTTCTGAAGGAATACTAGGACTTAGAACCGCCATTCAAAAATTTGATCCCAACATGGGATCTCGCCTTTCCACCTATGCCATATGGTGGATCAAATTTCATCTCCGGAAGACTCACTCAGAGTCAAAAATCATTCGGATACCTCTCCACCAACAACAAAGGATGCGGTTAATCCAAGCTGCCATTACCAATCTCACCGAAATCACTGGGTTTCCTCCGTCAGACGAAGAAGTTTCAGAAGAGACAGGGATCAAACCACACACGATCAATACCCTACGCAACCTTACAACACCCATCTTAAGCTTGCAAACCCCCGTAGGATACCTCCCCGAAAGCCGGACGTTTGAAGAAACTCTTGCCGATACTAGCCCATCGGGACGATCCCCCCTTGAAGCGTTGCAAACCAAACACGCGCAAGCCACGCTCCAGAAAATATTTGTTACACGCTTAAACGCCCAAGAACAAGAAGTTCTCAACCTGCGATTTGGCTTAACCACTTTGGCTCCCAAAACCCTCGATGAAACAGGAAAAGCCCTCACCCTCACAAGAGAACGGATTCGTCAAATACAGAACAGAGCACTCAAGAAGCTCAAAGAATCGTTGCAAGCCCATCAAAATATGGAAACAACTCTTGCTTATCTTGACAAATCCAAATCAAGAAAATGAGTAAGCCCACCAGATGGAAACAACCATTTACTTTTCACTCAAAGCCTTTAAATCTTCCTCCAACGATGCAATTAGCTCCTTCTCCTCCAAATCGTAAATCACAACCGTATCTGACATAACGTCATGATACATACGAAAATAAGGATGAAACAGACCCCAACACCACCCAAAAAAAGGAGAAAAAAAGCATTTGCAATAATTCCTTACGAGCCCTTGGGAAAAATTAATCCCGCCGCCACTCAATGCAGATACCACATACAAGTTTAACATCCGCTTTCCAAGCGATGTATGCGTGCCCGATGACTCAAACCACGCCAAAAAAACGGGAAATAAGGCCATGCCCAACAGCCCCATACATGTTAAACCTACGGGGGATACCGCAGGCAACAAGGCTATCGTGCCGTAGACTATGATAAAAAAACCCAGTAAGTACACCATAACGTCTATTAAAAATGAGCCCACTCGTCTCGAAGTAGAAGGGTACACCCAATTTGGGGCTTCAAAGTCAAAGCCCCCTACACTGCTAACAGATTCTACTACCATCGAACTAAATAACAGCTTCTGCAATCTTAAAAACTTTTCGTAGCAAATACCCACCGGCCCCACCTCCGTATCTATCACATTGACCCCCACTCCCCGCCAACCCCCAGGCGTTAAAACTGTCACCAAAAACTGATCTGAAGTTGGAGGAGCGGGTATCTCATCCAAAACAGGCAAGCTTTCCAAACATGCCGTTGCCGCCCCCAAAACCTCTTTAGTCAATAAGCTGGCTTCCCCCTCGTTATACCAAGGGAAATTCCCGCTGCCCTTTTCCCACAATCCAAACGATGATAAATTAGAATCGCAGTATATCACAACATGCAAATTACCCACGATTCCCTCCATGCAGACTCCAAGCACATTCTTAGCTACTCCTGCGCCAGGGAAACTTCCCCAAGAGCGCAAACAATACCACAGCTGAAATTCTTCTCGTGAAGAATTTCTACAGGACAACGCCCCACGCAACATGGCTTGCAGCGACATCCGAACTTCTGCCGTCACACACCCAGCGCACTCCTCCAGTTGCTGATAGGCTTTGGCCAAATAACCCTCAGGCGTTGACTCATCTAAAAGCCCTTCTAAAGAAAGTGGCTTCACCGATGCAATCAAAAAAGAAGTCGGATCCAACCCCCCCATCAGCACATAGCGCAAGGCTCCCAGATCGGAATCGTGGGTTGGAGTTGAAAGTATTTTGGACAAATCAAGAGGGATCAGCATAAGAACTTTGTCAAAGATTGCCTTGATTTGTCAACTCTAATAGCGATAAAATAAAAGTGCTATTAAAAACTTTAGATGAGAGCAAAAATCTGACGAGCGGGGTAGCTCTGCCAGCTTGCATTGTTCTGTTTGTTTTAGGATGGGGTATCGTGGGGCTCCTCATAGCCTCCCATGCCAACATTACCGCCCTTCAGCTCCACATCATACAAGCTATCCCTACCTATTCAGCCAACCTTCAAAACTCCAAAGGGGATGACGCTAAAAAAGAAGAGGCCGACCAACCCAAAGGAGTGGAACCTATGACTTTGCAATTATACGCGAGCCGCAAACAAAAAGCCGAAAACACTGTTAAAAATCTCCAAAAAGAAATGGGGTTGCCCCCGACTTCCAAACTAGAATACCTTTTAGGTTCCTGCGTTGTGGCTGGCTTACTACATCCAACAGAAGCCACCACGCTTCTGGATGAATACACAGAACTTAAGGCCTTCAGCCTCCCCCCTCCCCTAGCCAATGACAAATAATTTGAGATTCGTTTTAGCTTCTAGCTTGCTGTGCCTTTTTGTGCCAGCAAGTCTATACCTTGGAATAACGCTCCAGAAAGAAAAAATTACAGAGAACCCCTCCGGCGCGTTGGCTCTAACCCCCGGAAAATTAATAATAACCGACAAGAAATTGTTTTCAGAAAACCCTAGAAATTTAGCGTTAGAAGCAGCCGAAACCCTCAATGGATACTTATGTACGATGTCCATTATCTCCCCTCACGACATTGCAAGCCTCAAAGGCGCTTCCACACAAGATATCTCCGAGATCATTCACCTCAACACAGGGGAACCTATCAAAAAAATCCTCGACAATATCCAAAAATTCTCGCTTAAATGGAACCCTACTCTAGGGAAGAGGGGAGGCTTTACCCCTCCAAACTCACGACCCAAATACGACAACCGAGCTGACATTCCTCTCTTCGGGAAAGTCGTCCTGGATAACCCCCAAAAAGAACGTGCAGGAGTCGAATCCTATCTTAATAGACGACTGGCCGCCTACAAAGCTTCCCAACCCACGGCTCCTATTGATAATTCTTTGGGAATAGCCCAACTCATAGCGCTAGACCCCAACGCCCACTCTCTAAACATCCCTTCCATGCTCGCCATTTGTCAACTTCTAAATATAAAATATCAGAGGAACTACAAACTTTTCTTATCCGATGAAACACTTCCAGAAGTTGACAAATGGCGAGCATGGAACCAATGACTTATATATGGTCTCGCACAAAAGCTCAGCATTCACACTCATTGAACTTCTCTTAGTCGTTGCCTTACTCGGAATATTGCTGGCTATTGCAGTCCCAAGCCTAAATTGGATTCGAAAAAACACAGGGGAAACAAAAAAAGATATTGCCATACATAGAGTTGCCGAAGCAAAAATTCAGTACTATGCAAACAACCGCACCACAAAAACCTTCACCCCCCCCCATCTAACACGCGAACCCGCCGTCCCTCATACTGAAGACCTTCTTCCTTATTTAAAAAACAACAAAAAAAGCTCTCTGAACGCCTTCTATTCCAATACCCCAGAAAGTATGTTTGGCGGCTGCTTTCCCTCTAGCGAGGTATGGGTCCTTCTCCCCAACAAACCCGGGCTTTTACCCAGCTATCTAAAACTCGAAGAAGACCCAGGCTTCTAACCCCGTGCCCTATAAATAATTTTATGCATCAAATCATTATAACCTCACATTCATACGACTTGCGCCTGCTTAGTTTTAACAACTATACCAAATTAATACAGAGTTCTTTACAAGATAAAGAAGTTGCTAGGGAACAAGGGGATTTAAGTGAAAATTTCGGATATGTGGAAGCCAAAAACGAAGTCGAAAAATACAGGCGAATGCAACAAGAACTCGGCCTCTCACTTGAGTCCCTCGTCATTATCAACCCCATTAACTGGGCCACCTCTGAAAATAGTAACTCCCGCGTCCAAATAGGGAAAGTTATCAAACTACAAATTAATGGGGACGACGATTCCATTTTCATAGGGGGAGCATGGGACGCCGACCTGAAAAATGACAATATCGCCCCTTACACTAGCCCTCTGGCCCAATGCATCTTAAATAAAACCGTGGGCGAAATAGCCATGCTCCCCGCCAACAAATTAACCATAAAGATACTCAAAGTCGAAACCCCCACTCTCGAATTCCTAGAAAAGCTGTACCCTAAAAAGGTTAAGAAAGAAAAAGAACAATGCATGGAGTTATGACCAACTTGGTTCAAAAAGATAAAAAAAGCGTCTTCAGTTCCAAACAACCGAAAGCCAACCTAGCTGATATTGTTCTCACAGGGACTACTCAATTGCAAATTAACCAAATCATCAATGAACAAGAAAACAAACACTTACTGTTGAAGAGAGGGCTCTACCCTAAAAGAAAAGTCCTCTTCTACGGGGCGGCGGGGACTGGAAAAACACTTGGAGCAGAGGGGGTTGCCCACCACCTAAATAAAACACTAAACTCTTTAAATTTAGAACACCTCAGTGCCACTAACCCCGATGATGCTCTGAACACTATTCAAATAGCCTTCGATATCATAAACCAATCTAATGACGTGTACCTCTTTGATGAGTTTGATGCCATAGCTGGGAACCGACACGCTCAAACCGGACAAACCCATGATCGAAGAATAAGTAATGCCCTACTCATAGCTTTTGAAAACATTAAAAGCAACGCCATCCTGATCTGCGCCACCAACTTCATCGCCACCATAGACCCCGCTTTTCGCCGCCGATTTGACACCATATGCAAATTTGAATTGCCCATGCTGGAAGAAAGAAAAGTTCTCCTCGCATCCGTACTCGCAAAATACCAGATGACAGCCTCTACCGATGATATCCAATCGGCGGCGAAAGCCACTGAAAACCTATCCCATCATGAAGTCGAAGGCGTGGCGCTAGCTGCCATCAAAACAGCCCTTCTTCAAGATTCTACTAACGTGGCTCTTATTTCTGAAATTCCCTCAGCCCTTGAAAGAAAAAATTCCTTTAAAAAAGCCTCTGATTTCGAATAAGTACCAATATACATTTATGAATAAAATCACTAAAATCAAACAAGCAGGGTTCACTCTTATAGAAATGCTAATCGTAATAACCCTTGTAAGCATCCTCGTAAGCATAGCGGTGCCAACCATTAATACCGCCTAAATCGAAGCGCAAAAAAACAAGCGTTTTAGTGTCGTTTCCAACGTTAATACCGCTAAAACGAGGTTTATGCTAGACAAAAATACTATCACTAGCCAAATATCTGGCACTCCCGTCTTACTCCAACAAATCGCCCCCTATCTTCTTATCAACGGAATATACATCCAAAATATATCCGAGCTTGAACGGGGCACTGGAACTACCATCCAAAATTTAGGGTATCATATCGATAATAACGGAGACGGCGCCGATGTGCAATGGGCTTTCGAATAAATCCATGAAGGGCCCATTGAACACAATTATCCGTATACTCCTCCCCCTCGGCCTTCTAACCCTTTGCATAACACTTTACCACAACTCCCCCCAAATGTGGCACAGTGCAGTTCTTGAAGGTGCAATCATCATAAAAAAACCCTATGCAAACGCCTTAAACAAACTTGGCCCGCACGAAATCATTCATTATGAACATGGAGGTCTGATAAATAGAATCAATCAACGCAGAGACTCGCGCCTCATAAAAACGTACCCCCAACTCTTTGGCCCTACAAATGCCTTCAAACCCCTCCTTAAAATAATCACCCAAGGCCCAGGTACTATTAAAATCGCAGCCAAAGCCAAAAAAAACAGTCAGACTCCTACCAACCCTATGATTATACCCATAGATTCCGGAAACTGGGAAATTGACGTCTATCCAGATTATATCTTAGAAAAGCTCTTCACAGGCCATTCCCATGAACAAGAAACCCTCCACATAGAATTTGAAGGCCCGCAATTTCCAAAACAAAAAGTCCTCGTCCTAAATATCAACTGGAGCGGGCCTTCTGACTTATTTTTATCAACGCTTAGCTTAGTAGATATAGCCAGCTTTGTAACCACCAACACACACCCCAACCCCTCAAAACCCATAAATGTTCCTGACTTCATTTTTGAGTTAAAAAACCAGCTCAACCCCTTACCCATTCGCTACGACCCTGACTCTTCTGAAATCTTAAGAGGGGGGTGGCAATCCATAAAAAGCTTCGATGGAATGCTAAGATCAGAAAAGGCCAATTGTTTAGACATGAGCGCGTGGATAGCTGCCAAAGCAATAGAAAACGACCTCAAACCCTTTATCTTAGCTAACTCCGGACACGCGTTCTGTGCCATCACTACAAAAACGGGAAAGCTAGCCGACTCAAATCCCGTAGAAGGAGCTAGCTTAATTAAGCCTCCATTACCCCCACAATTACCCCCCACACCCCCTCGTTCCCCTACCCCTAAGCCCTCTGAGGGCAAGCCCAAACCCGTCCCTAAATCCGCCCCTAAATCCGTCCCCAAAAATGAACCAGACGCCACTTCAATCTTCGAAATAGACATTCTTCATTGGGCACAATTCTACCGAAAAAATCCCCAAAGAAAAAACGATTTAGTGTCAGAATAAAGAGTCAAAAGGGAGATGAAAACAAAGGGTTTCCCCTTTGTTTCTACCCCTTGGTGCCTTTACCGATGTTTCCAAAAATGCACAACTGGCAGGAATTAAAAAAATTGACAATCAAGAAGAACTCAACCTTAATGAGCGCTATATGAAACTATCCCAAGAATTAGCTGATAACTTGATACAGGTACTCAACGCGCAATCAAAAATTTCTGAACTTTCAGATCCTAATGAGTACAAGATAAAACGCGACGCAGTTCGAGAATTCATGAACACAAAAGTCGGCACAGATGCTCATGGTAACACCAAAGTGTTCTACCTAGGCGGCATTAAACCGGATGTATTTTCCTCTAACAAAGATAACGAGGCCCTGCGAGCTGCCGCTGAATCGCACCTTGCAGCCGCTAAATCCCGCATCAACAAAAATAAGGAGAAAATTGACAGCAAACCTGCAGCAGACTTAACAACCGTTGCCGCAGATGTCATTCGATATCTAAAAGCCAAAACTCTTTACCATTTAGAAGGAACAAAAACCCTCGATCCTGCAGAAGCTCGCGCTCTCAAAAACAAACTAAGCCCCCTCATTAATACCAAAAAAGGAGGGCTATCTAACGAGCCCGCCCGTTCCTTAAATGGAAAAGTACCTTGGAAAAGCCTTAAAGACTTTGAAGGGATAAAAGAAGCCTGCGAAGCTCACCAAGCAGCTCTAAAAATTCCAGCAAAAATACCATTTGTGCCCCCAACCGCCCCCCAGAACCACACTAACCCTCCGCTGTCCATCCAAGACATGCAAGAATTAACCATAGCCGCTAATGCAGAAGAAATACTGCGAGACGCGCTCCAAGACGCCATAGTTCCCTCCCCTTCAAAAAACCTTAAAAAAAGAAACAGTCTCGCGGGAGAAATGCCCATGGAATAATCTCCGCAGAAACATAACTGCGTTCAAAATCTGCGCGGAAAAACCCATACACATAATCCATGCCCCCACATACCCATGCCATCGTGCTCGACACCTCCATGCTTTTAGCGGCCATAGGGCAGGGAAGATTCGAAACGGAAAACAACTCTCCTCACGATAAAAACCTCCGCGCGCGCGATATTGAACCTGAAAAAATTCGGGGACACATACTTCAAGCCCTTCTCACTAAAAACGTCGTTGTCCCTCATATTGTCTATCTAGAACTTGAAGCCCAAATAAATAATCCTCAGCTTTCTTCCCAAAACCAGAAAAACCTAAAAATCCTACTTCAAACCTTGCAGGGGCTAACCACAAAAATAGTACCTTCACGATTGGACGTATTCGCTCAACGAAACGGATTAGAGTCGATAAAACACGCAGCAACCTTAGAAGCTCATGCCCTGGCAGAAAAAAATCCTCACCTTTCCAGCTACTTGCAAAACTGGGAAGACCTTTCCCTTTATACAAAAGAGCATGCAAACAACGAGGCCCTCGCACAAATCAAACAACATATTAAGGCTCTACCAGTATGCCTAACCTGGTGCAAACTTAAAAGTTACATGCCGCAAGCGCAAGCTAATACAGAAGATATTTTGGGTCAGCCCAAAACGGTAAAAACGGCGCAAATAGCCCTTCTTGAGGAAGTAGAAACAATCACTCGGGAAATCGAATTAGCTCAAGAAGAAATTACCTCCTCAACAAGACCTATTCCAGATAACATCTGTGAAATACTAACAGACTACGCAAAAAAGCTTAAAGAAAAAAATCAAACTATTTCGCCTAATCTAACCCCAGAGGTGTTAACCAAGCTTCCAAAGCATATACAAAAAGAGTCCTTCCTGTTCTTGGCGGAAAAACTTAAACCTTTTCTGATTCCCGACTATGAAATCGCGCTCGTCGCTTACAAAAACAAAGCAAAAATACTCACTTTAGATAGCGATTTTTCCGTCCTTCAAACCCATATTGGCAAATTAAAAACCATGCCTGCACCCGAAAATAAAGCGATAGGGCCCAATGAAACCCTATTAGATTTCCTCCTCTCCCTAAAAAAAAACCTTAAAAAGTATAAAGTCCAACAAACACACACCGCCGATCCCTGCATATGACCATTCCCACCCTATCCCCCCTCTTGTCTCAATCCCTTACAACCACTTTAGAAAAGTTAGCACAAGACGAAGGCCCAATAATCGACCCGCAAGAAGCCACTCTAATCGCCATGCAACAAATTCTTGTGAGAATTGAACTCGGAGAAAAAAACCTCTACGAACCCCTTCATAAAGGCGACACTTTCGCTTTGTCGCTCGCCCAAATGAAATAAAAAGTTGATTAGTTATTCGTTCTGACCAATTATTATCCATGCCCCTAAAAACCCCCAAAAAGGAAAGCGTATGTTCCCTTGAAACTGATAAAAAGAAGGTCATCTCGCAGATCAGATCCCTGCTCAACGATTTTCCCCAAATGCATCCGCTCGCTAACCAATTTTTCCTGCAAAGCACATTTAGCCTCTTAAAACATGTGCTCCTAGACCTACATTCTTTAGATAATAAGCTAAAAGAAGAAAAAGGCGAGATGAAACAAAAAGCCTATGAAGCTACGCTCCGAAGAGGAATTAAAATTGCATCAGCACCCTTGCGCGCCCTAAAAAAGCCATACCCTATAAAACTTCCCTCACAACCAGAATTAGAAATCTCGATGTGAAAATAAAATACCCACATCCATACTTGCAATAAAAAACAAGTGAAAGATAAGTTATTGTATTAGCACACTACCTTACATGGATACTTTACTCCAAAATTTTGGCAAACTTGATGATTCCGTGATGTACAACCTCTTGTCGTTGTTTAACGAAATCAGACTCAACGCACAAGAACTAAACACTTATGCCGCCCGAACCAATTTGGATTCCGTCAATCAATTACTTGAAAAATATAAAATCACAGGGTTTGATCAACAACTCATGCAAGCTGAAGCGATTTGCTCAGCTGTCGAATTCCAGCAATTAGTCCCCGCTCAAGACAGAAACAAACTCGGGCAAATTACAACCCTCTTCGGGAAAAAACTTAAAGTATGCCTTTGATTAGAAGTCATCTGAACTTACTTCAATCCGCGCCCTGAAAAATCTGCTGGTAAGCATTCTGACGATAAATTTTTGAAAGAACTATCTTCAACGCTATACCCATTAAAATAAGAGTCGTTCACGCTGTGCAACCTCAACCCAGAAAAATGAGTAGACACTGCCTGCGCCGCCTCTTTTTGCTCCTCTGCCCGTTTCAGGTAAAAAGAAGGATATACACCTTCCCAACGCAATCTGGTCAAGTCGTCAAGAATTCCTTCTAAAAGGCGGGAAAAAACATCGGGATGGTAATAACCATACCCAAAAAACCAAGGCTTCAACCCGCTACAAAACAATGCCCCTTCCTCCAGAATGGAATCGGCCTGCCCCTTAGAACCTTCTACACATTCTTTTAAATACTCGAACCTAGACCAAGCAACATAGTACCACAACAACGCTTCCTTACGGTATCCTTTGTTGTATAAAAAGACGCTTGCTACAAATAATTCGTTTACTGTAAGTAACTCCCATGATGCCCCCATATCTACCAACGTCCACAAAAACAAATCTTCCTTAGAAACAGTACCTCCATCCCCCAATCCCAACAATCCCGAACTAAAAACACTACTCGGCACCCAAACTGCCAAAGGCGTACAAAAAAGACACCCCGGCACTTTCACCTCTATAAATTCAGGATTGACATTCACGAAAACAAAATAGACTCTTATTCAAAATTGTCAATGCACAATAACCCATTCTATAATTACTATGACCAACCATCAAATTCTCAATGCTGACAAGGAAAAACCCCCGTATTTAAGAGACGTGAAAGTTCTATCAGAGTCCCCCTGGAAGAAAGAAGGGAGATATGCATCAAAAACATTTTCATGCAGCTATTTACACGACACCATCTCACTGAGGATGGTGGTAGCTTTCTCCTCTAGTCTCTCCCATGAAGTGGAAGAAAGTTGGATAACGAAACTCCCATAAATGACACCGCTTCAAAGCCAAATGCTCCCACAAACTAACCTCAGCCTCACAACTTAACCCTATAATGCATTAAAACCAATCTAATGGATGACAATAACACCCTAGAAAAAACCGTTGAGCAGCTGCTGGCGGCCGATATACCTAACGACATAACGTACTATTCCAGATACATAACAGACCAACTAAAAAGGGACGGAAAGCTGCTCGATTACTTGGATATAAACAACAGAGCTCCAGAGCTCCAAAAAAGAATAATAGAGAAGCTTCGGTATGATCCCCGAAAAATTGACAGATTCCAAAGTTTACTTGAGGAAGCCATCCAGCTAAACCTTGGCCTCAAAGATGCTTGCCAAACTTGGCTGAGCGCCCGATTAAACACAAAAACCCCCATACAATTTCGTAGGGCTGTTGAAAAACTTTGCAATACTATAAGTTGGACAGTCGGGAAAGACCTCAAAACTGGACACCTTTCCTGGCTGAAAAAAGCTAAAAGAGAAATACTACTAAACAAATGAATCCCGATATCCTCGTAAGTTTGCGCAACAAATTAAACATACCCGCCACGGAACTCCTTGCAACTGTCTCCATCCTCCATGAGAGTTGGGGAGGCGACCCCACCGCTTGGGTCGTCTCTGTGACTGATTCCTCTCCTAAAGCCTTCACAACTAACCATGGTAAGCTTGTGCCTTGGCCCTTAGAGGATATACTAGAGTATCAAAAACTTCTCGCACAAGCCCAAAAGAACGCCACGCTCGCCTTAGAACTGATTGGTAACGGCCCCACTTCAAGCTAACCCGCCAATCACACCACTCCACCTTCTCACTCTCTTGCTGCTTCCTGCAGCCTTTCCCCTACCTTCCCCATGCAATATCTCACCATATCCCCTAACTTTTTCAAAACCGAGCTTAACAATTACTACCTTTGGCAAAAAGCCTTCTGGCGGGAACTCATACAAAACTCTGTGGACGAAAAAGTCACCAAGATTAACATTAACATTTCCCAAACAGACTCCAACCACCCAACCAACCCTCATTGTGTGGCCATTTGCTTTCAAGATAATGGCGCGGGTATGACAAAAGAAACACTTCAAAATGTTTATTTTCAACTAGGCGCCACCACAAAAGAAGGGACAGACACCATAGGAGGGCACGGGCGTGCTCGTATTATTACCTGTTTCGCCCATGAAGCCTACCAAATTGAGACACAAGACTTCATATGCTTAGGTAGGGGAGGCAGCTATTCCATACAGGACTCCCCGACCTATCACAAAGGCTGCACTGTTACCATTTACTCCAAAGAAGATACCGCAGAAAATTTCCGTAACCATCTCATCGAATACCTGCAAACCTGTCAGCTAGAGGCCTGCGTAACAATAAATTTAGTTCCCTTCAGTCAGTGGCGGCATCGCCGCAAGGTGACCCGCCGCTTATCCTTTGGAGAAATACACACCAACCAAAAAACTCCCCACGCTATCACAATAAGGGTCAAAGGCGTAGCCATGTTTGAGAAGTACTCCCCTTCCAAAGTAGGGGCTATTATTGAGATTAACCCCGACATTTCGAGGAGTATCCTGACCGTCTCTCGAGACAACCTCAAATACCAACCTCAACAAGAGTTAGATCACTTCCTTAATGAAATAGCCGTTGACACCAACTCACTCATACGCGACAAAAGTGTCACCAAAACTGAGATTTATGGAAGTTTCCGAACCATCCTGCCCCAAAACATAACCAACAGGGCCTCCGAAACAACTCTCGAAGAAGATCTATTCAGTCTTTCCCCCGCCCTCATAACAGCAAGCTCGTGCCCAAAAGTTGCACCTGCAACAAATGCCACTACCACCCTAAAAGAAAAAGACCCAGACGGGCTACCTTACTCTATCCACTATGAAGACGCCCCTCCCCATCTGCTACGAGCGGCCAAACAATTTGAAAAGGGGCTTCTCTCAGGCAAGCGGAAAAAACTCCTTTCCGCATGGGATACGGCCTGTAAGTACATATTGGAATACCTCTGCGAAAAAACAAAACAGAATATACAATATCTACCTGGTTTTGTTTTTTCTCCGAACTTGCGCGGATTGCATCAGCAAATCAATACCCCCCAAGGAGAAGCGCACATTCTCTACTTCAACCCGCTCACCAAAACCGGTAACCTCGCAGTAAAGTTAACTGATGTTAATACGCTATATGCCATCGCCGCGCATGAATGTGCCCACATCCAATACCCTTTTCATAATGAAGATTACGCAGCGGCCCTAACAGAGCTCGTGGAAATATCCGTAACCACCCTACCCGCGCTTAAAAAAAGAATCAAAGCCGCTTCCCCTTGCGGCTAGGCCCAAACAGTGTTTTTTTTCAAAAAAAAGGCGTATCCGAGAACCAGCTTTGACTCTCCGTAAAAAACCCCGAAAATACTCTCATGGATAGAAAAATAGATATAGCCACTTTGAAAGAAATACTCAGAGAATTCGTAGAGGACAAAACCCAAATAGAAATCCTCAAAGAAATCGATCAGGCACTCAACAAACAAAGTGAAACAGACGCCCCACTCCCTAAAGAAAAAGTGCTTAAAAAAGGAATAGTCATTATTACCTCACTCCCTCAAGGGGTCACACAAGACGATCTTCACGATATTACTGGATTCTTTACAGAAATTCCCCTTGAAGACCCTCTCTGTTCAGTAGCCCAAAAGTTAGAAGATATCAAAGCGTCCTATCGTTCCTCCAAAAAAGCAAAAAAAAACCCCGTTCAAACTCTTGGAGAACTTCTAGAACTCGCCCCTCAAAAAATGCTTAGGGAATACGGCATCCTAAAAAAACCGCAGGAGAGCATTCAAATAATTCACCTATCAAATAAATTATAGCATGACCCCCGAAAATGTGATTACCGCCCCCCCTGATACATCCCGATTGCGTGCTCTTCAAATTAGGAACGCGTTTGAAAAGCTCCTTTTTACGTATGGGCCCCAACATATTCACAGATTTCAATACAACTGCTACCCACATACCACAATAGGATTGGTCTCTCTACGGGACAAATCAAACAAAAACCTAAGAGTCCCCTTGTACACTTTGAATCAAAAAGAAGCTCGTGGGCTAGTCCTTGCTCAAAAATTCGAGCCTCCTAAAGTGTGGAGCCGACCCTACACATCCTACCAGAACAAAAAAACCCTCGCTCTGCGGAAAACAGTAAAAGGAAACGTCACAGATTACTCTTGGGAAACGCACCTCTCAAAAAACCAATCAGGGCTTTTGAAAAATACCGAGTTCAAACTCTTATGGCCCGAGAACCAAAAAGCCTCACTTATAGTTTTCCTCAGAGAAAGTTTGAATTTGGGGATTCGGCACGTTTCCCTCACGCTAAACGCGTCATCTCTCCCTTATCTATGCTTCGTTGAGATTAAATCCTCAAAAGGTCTGTGCTCAAAAAGCTTAATCTCCCGAGGAGCCACCAAAAAAGAAGCGAACGCACACGCCAAGTTTCTCATCTCCCAAATCAGTGGGAAACAAGCCTCCGCTCATACCAAAATGCTTACCTGCCTTAGCATCGCTGACTGCAAAAAAATCCTTTCCCTTTTACAAAACCGATAGATACAATACTGATTATGGACGAAAACTTCACCAACGAGCAGCCTGACAAAAAAGATACCCAAGAGCCGGCACAAAACAACACTCAGCCCAAACAAAAAAATAACGTCGGGAAAATATGCATTCTTCTTCTTGCCGTAGCCACTGGAGTCGCCATTAGCAAAACTTATAAAAAAACAGGGGGAGATGTTCTCCAAGAAAAAACCTTAATTACTACAATCACCCTAGAAAGTAACTCGCCTACCTCTCCCGTAACTAACAACAACACTGTTTCCTCTTTAGAAAATCAAACCCCTGCTATGGTCGATTCCCCCCAAGACGCAGGACAAACTGGCTCTGACGTAACTACTCCAACTGACACAAAAAAACCTGCTAAAAAAGCTAAAAAAGCTAAAAAAGAAAAGTCTCCCGATGAAATGACTTTTAAAGTGGTAGATATTAAACCAAGCGAAATAAACCCTAAAAAAGTGTACATATTGGTTCAATCCCAGACTGCGTTAGAAGTATCCAAACCCCAACATATTGAAAAGATAAAAAGGGCAGGCTCCAAACCATTCACTGTAACCACCCGAGCCATTACTCCAACCAACCTCGTTAAGTTCGAAGTTGAGCGCCAAGCTTTGCAAATAGTAAATGGCGTCCAAACATTTTTAGAGGTTGTAAAAGTTACCAGCCCTAACTAAAAAAATGGCGGAAGCCCTGAAACCCGCCATTTTCATAGGATTTGATAGACCAGACTTAGGGCAAGTTTGCTTAAAACCGCTACTTGATCTTCCAAAACTCTATTTATTTTGCGATGGGCCTACAGAAAATGTGCCCTCCACGCAAAAAGAGTATAAAATAATCTTTGATAAAATAAAAAAACAAAGACGATCACTTCCTACCGAAATCTGGACTCCCCACAACAATCATGGCCCCCTCCACGGCCCTCCCTCTGCGTTTTTCTGGATGCTAGAAAAAGAAAAACGAGGAACGATTGTCGAAGAAGATGTCCTCACTACCCCCGCCTTTCACGCCTATGCTAGTTGGGCCTTAGATACATTTGAAAACCAAGAAGACATCATAGCCTTATCCAGTGGCGTTCCCAGCGCCTTCGAACACTTAAACTCACCCTTTTCCAAATCGAATTTATTCCTCGTTTGGGGTTGGGCTTCTTGGTATAACAAGATCAAAAACATAAAGTTTCCCGATCCTGACATCACACCTCATTTTCCTAAATTGGGTCTCCTCAAACGGCTCCATTACCAAAGGCTCTACCGAACCCTTATATCCAACCCACACTACGCTTGGAGCCCCTATATCCAATTCTATCTCCTTAAAAACAACAAAAGTATCATTTTCCCTAAGTACAAAACTACACAAAATATAGGAATAAGCCCCACAGCTCGAAGAACCAAAGGACAGGCAGACACCCCACCTGAGCCTCTTCCCGAAAACTTGCGACTTTCTTCCTTTCTTCCCCACCTTTCTCAACGCGAAGAACTCCTTATTTTCAAAAAGAAAAACGGCGGATGGTATAAAGAACTCCGCGTTAGGCTTGCAATTCGATCCAAAGCTGCTAAATTAAAAAGACTTCTTAGCTTGAAAAACTTAAGTTAAAACTGTAAAGAACAATGGAAACGTCATTTCCCCATCGCGATCCTAAACAGACCGCAGTTTCCGCAGTACTCATTTTAACTCTTACTCTCAGCGCCGGCTTAATGCCTGCATGCCTTCTGTGGATAGGCTCAGCTTTATGCCTTCTAAGCCTTTTCAAGAACGTTTTGATCCAAACAGCTTGCCTTCATGGCATACAAGCCTGCATTACATTAGTCCTCTTAACAAAAAATGATAGCTTATATGTAGCCCCATTGCTCGCATCCTCGCCCGTAACCAGCTATCATTTATTTGTCACCTCGTGGTTGCTTTTGTCCTACAAGAATTCTTTGAATTTAACCTTAATCGCCAAAGACAAAGCCTCCTGGCTTCTCTTCATATTTTGGACTGGCGTTGTCGCATTACAGACTCTCAAACAAGAAGGTTGGCAAGTTCATAACCCACAAATTCTAGAATGCTTCCCGCTAGCCATCATGCTGTTCGCTTCGTTAAAAACCACTGCGAAAACTATACTAGGCACTCTAACTTGCGCTTGCCTTTTCTCCCTACTCTCAAGCCCTTCCCTTATCCAGTTATACAGTTTTATTCTCCCGCCTTCTGCAACAGACCTCATACCAACTGACCTGTTTTTTTCCGATAAAAACCCCAAAAGTGGAATAGCAACCATTTGCGTGGCGCTTTTGCTCACCGCTCACTTCCCCTACGGAAAAATTATTGCCGCTACACTCTCGCTGCTAATACTCCCTCAAAGCTCGATGGGAGGAATTCTCTTTGCAATCTTAGTTTGGGCCACCTTTCTTTGCTGGAACCCCATAGCAAAAAGCTCAAAAAAAGCTAAACTATCTCTACTCGCTGCCGCAGGGATAGCTCTACCGCTCTTTTGCCTGGGGGCTCCTACCATTGCAGACGCCCTCGGAAAAAACCTAGGATGCACGGGCCGCGTACCCTGCAGCATTCACCTCCTCACTAGTTGGGCCACTATTAATCCCTCATTTGGAGTGAACCCTGCACTTTTGAAAGGTTTCATCCCCCCGACCCGCAATATGACAAGCGCCATCTTCCCTTTTGGAGACCATCAAGCCGCTCTTTACCTTCTTTCACTCACCAAAAACCCCACAAGCAACAACCTCTTTGTCGAAGCACTTATTCAATTCGGGGTACTTGGGGCAGGCTTCCTTGCGCTGTTTTTAGGTGTTCTAATCTTCGCAACGCCTATTACATGGAAAAATAAAATCATTTTAGCCATACCCATTTTATGCGTACCTGCATACATTACAGTGGGGCCGTTTTCCTGGAGAGAACTCGGAATACTCTGGGTGCTTCCCCCTCTCATCTCTGCAATGGCCGCTCTGCCCCGCCCCCCCAGAGATACCCAAAAACACCCTACGATCACTCAATCCCTTCTAAACCCTAATGCCCCCCTTTTGATAGGTGCATCCCTTCTCCTCGGCTTAGCATTAGGAGGAGCGTGCATGAAGCCATCTAAAACGTGGAGAGAATTGTGGGGGACGCCTAACTTTGTCACTTTGGTACCCACAACTAACCCTGTCTGGCCTAACAATCGCGGGGCAGAACTCCCCTCATCCCAAATTATGAGTGCTGCCCAATCCCTTACTCTGAAATCCCACCTCTCACGCCCCTTCCTCTCTAACATGATTCATACGGAAAGCCCGCTACCCAGCATCACAGCCGCTGAAAAAAAACAGCTGGAAAATCTTACTCAAATCCCCATTACACCCATAGCGGGATACTGGGCGTACAACCCTCTCTGGAAAGACATGATAGTTGTTTTTACCCCCCTCATCCTGACGGCCCTAGCCTTGCTAAACGTCTCCTTGAGCATTCAACCTAAAATTATTGTGATCACTCTCTGCTTGGCCCTCTCGTCCATCCTCTCACTTTTACCTTCACACAAAAGCTGGAACACATACAACATCGTACTCTCCCCTCCTCAATCTGCCCAAAATTCATCCCCTTGGAAATCCATTTGGGAAAGAGAAGTAAACAAAATATCCGTAGGGGAGACTCTTCAGTTCCTTCTAAAAAGTCAGAACATCGGTTCTGAGTTTATCGTATCTAAAATGAAAACTCACAAAAATACAAAACTCTCCCGACCGCAGCAACGAAGCAGCCGAGTGACCCTCAAAACCACCGCTTCTCCCCTCCAAGTCCAACAAACCATAAATCTCCTGATTCCTATGCGAACAAATATAAGCATACCCCCCGAAGCAAAAATCAAGGATACTAAATAAGCGCCATGGTTAAACTACCCCCAAAAGAAAAAATACTAAGATCTATGCCCGCAGTGTTGCTCATAGCCTTAGCTGCCAGCTCTCTGTATTTCTCTTTCAAAAGTAATCCGCTTCTGCCCCCTCAAATCAACACAGACCGCACCAACTTCTCCCCCCCCTTAAAAGACCGGAAATTCTGGGGGTCACTGAACAATCCCCCGCCACTCTACCTAATCCCCTCCGCACCCATAAAAAAGATGTCCCCTAACGAACTAGCCTGGAAACTCTACTGGGGGACCCCTACAGCACTCATGAACTCTTCTTCCCCGTGGGTTCCCCTCCTGAACGAAATAATTCGTGAGCTGTGCAATCGACCTTGGGACATCTCCGTTATTCGACCTGAAGGTGCTCTTCCCAGTGCCTCTCTTCCAGAACCTATAAATCTAAATACTTGTTCCATAGCCGGTAATATTGCTGCCACTATCAGTCTGCTTAAAGACTCTCTCCCAAAAGAAACCATTGAGCTAGCCCGCTACACTATAAACTCTCGCATTATATACCCTTATCTAGAAGCCTCGACCAACTATCAAAAAAAATTGCCCATTCTAGGAGATTTTACCACAAAACACCAACACACCTTTTGGATAGGCGCTCGAGACAATTGGAGCGCAGTTTGCCTAGCCAACATAGCGTATGCCAGCCTAGCTATCAATTCAAAAACAGTCAATCTCCCACTCATCGCCTCCGTTCTTAGAGACATACAGCCCTACTTAGACTCCATAGAAACTGATGGCTACTTTCCAGGGGGAATTCGCTATTGGGAGTACGGATTCGGACATTTCATTCTACTAGCCGAAACATTATATAATGCTACAGATGGGAAGTTAAACCTTTATGATCTGCCTAAAGTTCAATCTGCTATACATTTTCCTATGAAAACCTTAATAGCTCAAAAAAATGCTCATTCTCCAGAAGGCGTTACCCAGCATTTAATGTTTGGAGACAACACAGGCGTTTCAACAAAAAATAGATGGATTTGGAACATCCTCAACCGTAGGTTCACCACCAACTACAATATACCAACTATACCCCTCCCTGATCTCTGGTATCCCTCCCTTCCCATTCTCGACCTCAACCTCTCCCCACCTACCAAAACCCTAAAAAAGATTAAAACAAATATAACAAACACGGTATGGTTCCCTACCTCTGGAGTTCTCATTAGCCACTCCCCGAACAAAGTGATAACCCTCGCGATAAAAGGCAACCATAACGCCGAAGAAAACAAACATAATCACAACGACGTTGGTAGCTACACCATTTTCCATAATGGGAAATATCTCTCGGGAGATCCTGGCAGTGGAAAATACGAAGGAGCATTTGGGCCCGACAGATATGCAAGAGCCATAGAGAGCTCTTGGGGTCACCCAGTCCCTGTTGTCGACAACCAATTACAATCTACTGGAATTCAATTCAAGGCGGAGGTTATGGATTATCAAGACTCTCCTGACAAAACTTATGTCAAATATGATCTCTCTAAAGCGTACCCCGTAGGGGGGCTGATTTCCTTGATCCGAGAAGCCTCGTTAGATAAAACCGCCAATGCCGTTACCATCAAAGATTCCTTTGAAGCCTCCCGTCCCATTCTGTTTCAAACCTGTATCATCCAAGGAACTACAATCACAAATTCTCAGGTTCCAACTATCACTGTAAAAACCAGCTTACCCTACACAATAAAAGAAACATACCTAGAAGCTACCCAACTTTTTACAGCTATTCGCAGAGTTGGCATATCGTTGGAAAAAAACCAAACAGGCTGGATAGAATATACTATCCTGCCCAAATCAAAAAAATGAATAAACCAACGCTTCTAGTCTGCACTATCACCATTTTAAGCGCCTTGACCTATAGCTGCATTCCCCAAATTCAAGTTCTAAAATCTCGAATTGACAGAGCTTATAGCCTCAATAGTCTAAAAAATGCAGGGCAAGGGCTGGCCCTCTATAACGCAGAACACGGCCACAACCCTTGCCCTACACAATGGGTTGCCTCTCTGACTGAATTGGGGATAGAAGATATACAAGACCCTGTCTACAAGTCCCTCACCAAAATAAACCAACCTCTAAACCCAGGATGGGGAATGAACACCCGTCCTTTTCACCCTATCGGCAAAACAACAGGGCTAAACAATAAAAACTTCAACAATACCAAAATCCCCATACCTCCCGACTCTATTGTCTTAGCCCCAAGCTATGCGCCCAGTTTTACTCCATGGCACAATGGAGAAATACCTGAACAACCCTTATCTAAAACAAACCCCTTACTCACTAAACATAACACGCGACTCGGTAACCTGAGCTATTTAAGCCGAGAAGGCCTATATGGACTATACCTCTTTCAAAACGGAGATATCCGCATGCTAACGCCTAACCAGAGTCAAAAATACCTAGCACTCAACGACAAAACTGTTGATTATACTAAAAAAACCCCCTCACCCACCCTTACGAAAACAAACGATATCTGGCCCGAATCAAACGTAGTAGATAATGTAGGGTTCCGATTAACCCAATCTACAGAAAGCTCCCTCCTTCCTATCGCCTCTACCAAATTTAACTCTATAACGATCAGCTATCAAAGTGATCGTCCAATCACTTTTACGACTAAAGTCTCTTTTTTTAACCAATACAAACAAGTCATCAACTCCGATCAATCTCAAAACTACATCCTAACAAGCGTCTATCCAGGCTGGGGGCCATTAAAAACCAACAAACCCATACCCAATGGCCAAATAGTAGGCATTAATCCCGATGCCTTTCACGTAACCAATCTCTTTGTCCTCAAACACAACAAACCCTATAGCGTTGACGGAACAATGTCTAAAAATAAGCTATTAGCACATTATGTAAAATCCACCCCTATCAGTTCCTATAAAGACTATAGCATCACACTAAACACATCACTATCCTCTAGTGCTTGGTACTATAAGGCCCTCGTAAAAAAAACCGACGTGCCCTCAAACTGCGAATTCATAAAGATACAAATCATACTCCCAAAAGACTCTTCCCTACTTGTAAAGGGGCCCTTTTTCGATAATAAACCCAACTAAGAGCATATAATGAAGTTTCTTAGAACCACCCCCTCGCAATGCGCTCTTTTTATCCTACTTGTCGTCTCGACAGGAAGTTGCCTTCGTCTCAAAACCAAATGGGAGTCACAAATGGTGACTCCCGAAGCCTCTCCCAAAAAAATCCCAGAACCTGCCTTCGTTACTGATAATATAAAAATAACCCTTCGCGATAAGATACCATGACATATCCAATCCATAAGTGGCTTAAAAAAATTGTAAGTGGTATAGTCATACTAAACCTAGAGATATACGCCCAGTCCGCTCCCCCACTCACATTCCATTATAACAGTTATTTCTCCCCTCATCTCATCTCGCTCCCCTCCCTCCACTATACCAACAACCTCAACGACCCCGGCTACAAACCATCCATTACCACTGAAAATGGGGAGTCTTTCGTGACGCTCTCAGCTTGGCCTGCCAGCTCGGAAATTTCCATAAACGATACTCTCCTTCAGGCTCACAGGATCATCTCTCTCCCCCCCTCGGTTCAAAAAATACAAGTCAGCTTTGAACTGGTCTCTAAAACACTGTCTTCCGCTCCAAATCCCCCCAAGATGGGGAATGTTGCGTTGTTCCTCATTTCCGAATCAGGCGTTAAAAAAAAGATTGAGCGCTTTGAACCTTCCCCATCTTGGCAGAAAAAATCAATAACAAGCGTAGTCCCTAATGGCTACAAAAAACTCATGCTACAAATTAGTGCTTTGAACGGTGGATATATATCCACCAAGAATTGGAAAGTTAGAGTTGAATAAACTATGGCCACAAACCAACTCGTTTCCGAGTTGGTTCTATAAGTCTTGGGAAGATTCATTACCGCTTTGATTAAAAAATACACCTAAAAATATGGAAAGAGAAAGAATACTGGTACTTAAACGCTCTCATATGTTGGATACACTCGGAGACTTTCAAGGCTTTAGAACCACAACACCCTTTGAAATCCAAAGCCTCCTCGTGTCTAGCCAACTCCTGTTTATAGACAGGGAAGATGCAGAAAAAGACCCAACATACAAACAAATCATTCCATATTGTATACTTACACACAAAAACAAAGTTCTCAAATACACGAGAGGCCAAACAGGAGGCGAGCAACGCCTCAAGAAAAAGACCTCTATTGGAATTGGGGGCCACATCAACCCAATAGATTCTGAAAACTCGACAGCCCAAGCAGACTTTTACGAAAACGGATTGGCTCGGGAGCTGAGAGAAGAAATCCTATTCTCGTCCATACTCAAGCGTAAAACGTTAGGATTCTTAAACGACGACTCTAATCCCGTGGGAGAAGTTCATTTAGGCATTATTGAGCTCCTCGAGGTAGAAAACGAAACAGTAACACCCTTAGAAGAATCCATACATAATCCTCAATTTCTGGAAATAGAAGAAGTGGCTGCCTGCCCCTTTCTAGAGAACTGGTCGAAAATTGCCATGGTATCCCTTTCGAGTGGTATATGCTCCCTCTAAACCAGCCCTCAAATGGTGAACATCCTCAGCAAAGCTTTTCTCGCAGCCCTACTGGGTTTTCTTAGTGCAGAACTAGGACATACAAAACCGCAGAACAAGCCGCCCATACATAACCCCCAAAAAAACCAATGGATAAAGCTTCAACACTGCGAAATAGATACAGCTCTAGCCTTCGATGGGGACTCCTTTACTCTAACCCATAAAAACAAAAAAATATCCATAAGACTTTACTTCGTAGATGCTCCAGAAACTAAAAACGATTCAAGATTTCCAAACCGAATAAAAGAACAGGCAAGCCATTTTTATCTGCCATCTCAACGAGTACAAGAAATAGGGGAAGCAGCTAAACGCTTTACAGAATCCCTCTTGAAAAGACAATACTTTACCGTATACACGCTCCAAGAAGATGCCAGAGGCACTAGTAAATCCCCCAGAATCTACGCATTCGTAGAAACCTCACAAGGTGACCTTGCAGAGCTTCTCACAAAAAACGGGCTGTGCATAGTTAAAGGTTTCAGAAAAAGACCTCCCTTTTGGGGCGGATCCGAATACCAATATCAGCTTTATCTTGAAACTTTAGCTCAAAAAGCCCGCCAAGAAAAAAAAGGCGGCTGGGCTAATACCAACTACTCTCCAAAAAAACCTTAAATCCATGAACACATACCACATTAAAACAGCAGAAGCGCGCCACTTCATCATTCAAGCAGATACTTCAGAAAAAGCTATGAGCCTTATCGCAACACCAACGAAACACGTTTGTCCATGGACCAAATCTATTCTTCTTGAGGAACCCAAACTGCGTATCACTTATTGCGCCCGTTTACCCAAAACGTCCTAATATTACTGATGCAAGCCGCCTATATTCCCTGCGTCAATACACCAGAGGCAATCAACCTTGGCCCCGAAAACTTAGCGGCCACTTTAGCCAGATATTCAAGAAGTAACAAAGGCATACACAAGCTTCTCGAAGAAGCACAAAATAAAAAAGCCGAAGAAATCTTCAAGTTTATAGATTATGGGCACGCATCCATCGGAGGACTGACCGGAGGGATCGCTATAGCCATAGATGACGTCTCTATGATATGCGCCCTTAAACTATTCGAGTTCAGCCAACAAGCCGACGGGCAAGAATCTTCCACTCGATACATCACCCTTTCCCCCGAAAGCCTCTTGCCCCCCAGCAAACTAGGTATACCAGAAGCAATCATCCCTCTCTGGATGGATACTTGCCTTCAAGGTCTAAAACTCTACGAATATTGCCTGCCTGAACTCACAGCTATCGCACACATAAACCCCAAAGTGCTCAATCTACCTAACGGAACAGTGATTGATGAAAAGGTTAAAAAACGGTTAATCAAGAACTATGCTCTCGACAGGAGTAGGAATTTTCTGCCCGTAGGACTCAAAACCAACGTAGCCCTTATTATGAGCGCCCGCGCTTGGGCCGAAACTCTCAAAATGTTGGGGAGCATAAACCTTCCAGAAACCAATCACGTGGCGAATGAAATCCGCAAAGAACTTAGTAAAGCCGCCCCCAACTTAATCCGACATAGCTATCCAGATCGTGCCTCACAAAACGCCGTGCAAGAGCTGCTCACACCTTGGGAAAACCAACCCTTGAATCCCAACCTTAAAAACGAAAAAGTTTGCTCCTGCCAAATATCACTTCATAACCCAGATCAAAGTTTCATCCCCAATAACCTATCAGTATCCCGCGCCTTTCTCGGCAAAACCAACAGATACAGCGCTACTGGTAATTGGGTTAAACGACAAACCATTCAAGTAGGGTGGGATGCAGTAGCTATCGCTGAAATTCGTGACTTAAATCGGCACAGAAACGGGTACAGATGCTCTAATTTATACCCCTGCGGCTTCTCGATCCCACCCGAAACTCTAAGCCTCCTTACGAAAAATATGCCAAACCAGCTTACCGCGTTTTTACAAGGGCAAGAAGCACTTGCAGAAGCGCTTTCTAACACTAAAGTTCCTGGTCTATACGCAATGGGGCTTTTTCTTGGCTCCCAAACAGCATTTGAACATACGCAGCCACTCGATAAATTCATTTACGAAGCCGAACTGAGAACAGGACTCGGGGCTCACTTCAAGTATTGCGAATTGTTGACCCAAGCAACCAATGAACTCTTTAAACTACACCCTTGCCTACGCCCATTTATCCAACTAGGAACCGCAGAACCTGAATAAAATTATGACACAAAAACCCTCCATGTTAGCAGACCACCCCGCACAATACCTTCATGTCCTCAAAACAATCCCTCTTCTTACCCCACAAGAAGAACACGTCCTCGCAACCGTCATACAGACTGGAACACCGCAGGAAGCGGAAAAAGCCGTTGAAACGTTAGTACTCTCTAACCTCAAACTCGCAATAAGAATAGCCCGAGGTTTTAGATATCTTGGAATAGACCTAGAGGACTTAATTTCGGAAGCCCATATTGGGCTATTTAAAGCAGCCCAAAAATTTAGCCCTCATCGTGCCAAGTTCTCCACATACGCAGCTTGGTGGATCAAACAAAGGATTAGAAGATACATTGACAATCACAAACAAGCAGTCCGAGTGCCAAACCACATGAATGAAAGAATGTCAAGAGTGTCACGCATTAAAGCCACTCTGGAAACCGAATCCGGAAAAAATGTCTCCGCACAGCAAATATCCGAACTAACTGGCATTCCCGAAAAAAGCATAGAACAAACCCTCAAGACAGATTTGAAAACTTTTTCTTTAGAAGACCGCTCCTTCGGAGAAGATTCACCCAACATGCTAGAAATGCTGCCAGACTCTAAAACCGCGAATCCTGACCAAGAACTTCAAAAAACCATGGAAACGGAACGCATATCAGCAGCCCTTCAAAAACTCAATCCTCGCGAGCTGATCATCATAAATAACCGTTTCGGATTAAATGGTCAAACTCCAGATACCCTAGAGAATATAGGGGCCCAACAAGGCATCACAAGAGAAAGAGTTAGACAAATACAAAACCAAGCACTGAAAAAGCTTAGATCAGAATATACTAAAGCCACTGTTGGAAATTGGAGTATCCCATCTATGAAAAAAGCCCTCCAAGAAGAGTTGGATAAAATTCAAAATAGTACTCCGAAAAGTCTGATGAGCGAAATGGGCCAAAAGGTCGACCAAGCTCACGAAAAAAAACCTCAGAACTCTCCAATCCATAAATAAATACCAGATTTGCAGCGCACCCTATAAAAAATCGAGCCTCAGCCTAAAACACTTTACCCCCACAAAATCCAACTATGGTATCAATAAACCTTCCGTTTGGAGGGCAACTCCAAACAGAAGGTAAAGAATACAAGAGCGGGGCATACGTACACGTCCTTGATCAAACAGGCGAAATAACTTTTAGAGCCATAAGTCAAGAATTCGGACAAAACCCCAAAAAAACCATGCAAAGCTTTTTGGAAGCGTTAGAAGACTTAATTCCTAACCAATCCACTGAACCACATGGCTTCCAATTCAAGATTGGGGAAGTCCTGTTTGAAGCTCGCCCCCATGAAGTAAAAATATATTATACGCACCCCCAAAAAACCCTCTTGCTCCAGTATGCTTGGCAAGAATGGCAAGATGCCCCCGAAGAAGTAATTGGGGCTCTAATAAATTGCATGGAAATGAATTATAATCCTACCTAGAGTCCTGACTCTAAAACGTCTACTGCACTCTAAAACTCTACTCACATCCTCTGTGATATAAATGCCCGATTTCGGGCATTTACTTGTTTGGATCCCCCAAAAAAAGAAATCTTAAAAAGTCAAAAGGAATCTGCAAAGCCCCCTTCAAAAATATCCTACCGGTAAATAGTCTTCTTTATGTAGAATCCTCTTTGAAAAAACTGTGCATTCCTTCACAAAAAAAGGATTACTCAAACCCAAAAGTTTTTTCTTGGCAGGTTTTTTTTTGAGAAAAAAACCTGCCAAGAAAAAATAATGCAAGAAAATTAACCTGACCAACATAAACGTCACCAATAATCTCTGAGTCCTCAAACAAAAAACTTTTTTAATGCCATGCCCGATGCCTACCCCAACGAGACGATACCTAACGGCCCTCCCCTTAGAAATCTAACAATAAAGTCTGAAAAGCAATTGGACAAGAGATGATCTCCTCCTTCTCAATTGAGGCCGCGCGGAAGGCGCCTTACGCCCCATGAAAAACCCCAAACCAGCAACCCCCTCTCTACCCATAGTAAATGAGCCATCCTGTCCCCCCAATATACTATGCTTGCCTGATTGTAACAAACTCTCCTCCAGTACACAAAAATCCCAAGAAATCCGAGTAATAGAGAAAATAAAAAGAATACTTTTGGAAAATCCTGAAGGGGTTACCGTCGAAAAATTAGCTACAGAAACAAAAAGTAGCCAATCTCATATCTATGTCTTAATGACTGGTAAAGCGCATGACTACATCGAAAATCTTAAAAAGATACGCTCTAAAACTTGGGCAATCTGTACAAATCTATGAAAAAATCCCTACTCGAAGTTCTAAAAGAAACTCAAAAAAGTATAAAAGAAGGCACTATACACCCTCTACCATCCGAAGGCTCTCCATCCGATAACCTCGGAAATATGCTTTCCTCTATAAAGAAAACTACCCCTTTGGGCAACGATCTAGACTATTCTTTAGGTCTAGCTAAAAAGGCATTGCAAAACAAAAAGATGCTGAAAACTCTTTCCTCGCATTTCAATGTCTCAGCTCAACAGCTAGCAAACATCCAAACCTCCTTGGAAAAATACTTAAAAAAATGAGTATGGAAGTGCCTTCTAAATCGCTAGCCGCAGGTTAAAAAAAACCCTAAAAAAAGTCATATCCAGCTATACTTATTTAGAAGATACTTACTAAAGTGGACGATACCTCCTCCAAAAAAAAATCGGGCATTACAGTCTTTGATCAATTCTGGAGGAAACATACCGTCCACCGCGCCCAATGGTTCCACGAAATCATAAACCCCCAGCTTCAGAAAGTTTGGAACGACCCAGCCGCACTCGCTACTGTCCTAACGGAAGCTTTGGATCAAGGATTCGATGAAGAGCTAATTCCTAGCAGCTTGCGCTTGCTAGAAATTGACCATTCTCTAACTCGAAGAATATACATACGTGCTTCCATACTCATTTTGTCTGGAAAATTAGACGCAGCAGAATTCCTTTTAAGAGAAGCTACACGTAATTCGCTCTCTGATCCAAAATTGACCGCGATTCTAGCAAAAACTCTCTATCTGCAAAACCACTCTAGCCAAGAAGTTGGGCAATTGAGTCTAAAGACACTACAACTAGACCCTAATAACCAAGAAGCCCTCCATCTACTCGCCCACTGCACCAACAAAGCGCAACATAAGACAATACTCGAGACTCTCGCACGAGTTCCTCACGCGGTCAATGCACAAATACAACTAGGAGCTATCCTCCTTAGCCATCACGATAATGAAAAAGGCTTGGAGCTTCTTAAAAACGCCGCAGCGCAAAGCAAATCCTCCGAAGAGCGCCTAGCCCAAATAGCAACCATATTAAATACTAATAGCCTGCACCTAGAAACTCTACAAATCCTTGACCCTCTATTTCATAAATCTAAACATGGAATCGACTTAGGGGCCCCCCTTACCGAGGCCCTGCTAGAACTTGGTCAGACAGAAAAAGCCCAACAACTTATAGAGGTTCTCCAGAAAAAAAGAGGGCCTTTATGCATTGAAAAATTAAATAACTTAGAAACCGCGCTTGCCCATGCCTATCACGCAGCCTCTCAAAAAATAAATACAGAAGAAATACAACTCGAAGAAGTTCTCGTTGATGGCCCTATATGGATACACAAAGACTCTAATGCACGGGAACTCTTTCCTCTGCAATACAAACACGCCACCCACTTCACCGTTCTTCTAGCAAGCTTATCCCCTCGGGAAATCATACCCAACATGGGAAAAAAAGAGCCCTCTACGGCAGGAGGCCGCCTCTCACGCGTCATACCACTCCTCTTTGCCGAATGGCTCGATATGGGTACAGATGCTTCTGCCCAAGCCATCATTCCTTGGATTAAGAATCATGGGGCGTTCCCAATTTTCCCACGTCCTTGGACCTTAGAAGAAGCCTCCCAATGGACCAATCCCTCCCGAGAGCCCTCCAGCTTAAACTTCATTGTTACAATCAACCTCATAGAGACTGAACAGGGCTGGAAGCTAAATTTGCGGATATTCGAAGAACTTACCTCAGCTACTCGTATAAACATCCTAATCCCCTTCCCCCTTGATTCCGTAGCCTATCACCTAAAAAACCTCCAAAAAGTTCTTTACCAATGCGTAACAAAACTAGGTGTAAAAACAATTCCCACCCCCAAAGAGTACAATCCTCCCACCGAACCTCAAGCTTATCTGCAATACGCCGCTTTGCTAGAACATGCCTTAGCATGCCGCTGTGCCGCACAATATACAGAGCTAACCGCTGACGGGCCCTCCCTTACAGGAGAAAGGTCTATTTTACGAATGATTCTCCTCGCATGTTTAGAAAACCCCGATAGCCTCCCTCTGAGGCTGCTCCTTAGCAAAACCCTCGGTTACGTTAAAAAAATCAACCCCAATGCTTGCAAAGAACTCAAAAATCAGGTAACATGGCTCGAAAAAACCTTCGCCCTTTCTGGTCCCTCACAAGCGGTACTACATTCGAAATTTAAAAGGTTATTCAAACATTAATTAATAAACACCATGAACCCTTCTCCCAATAACGACTCAAACACACTTCCCATCGAAGAGCTGCCTCCCAATTTATTAAATACCTACAATAAAATGCAGGAGGCGCTCAAAAATAAAGAGGCGCTAACCGCGCGCGATTGCATGGGGGATATTCTGGAATACTATGTTGCCATTTCCCTGGAGATCCCAGACGCTATAGAGTTTGCCTACGCTCATCTGCTCATTCTAGAAAATCCGCCGCAAAACAGCTGATATGCTCTATCCACTTGTTCGCTTTCTAGCCCAATACGGGCAACCTCTCTTTACTCTCCACGGATTTGAAATCACTGATTCCAAAAATACCACAGAAGGAGCCAAAATATACTTGAAAAACGCCCAAGTCGCCGTTCGCCTCTCTCAAAAAAAAGATCAGCTGCCCAACCTTGTTTTTCAATCCTTGTTTGAAAAAGGCAGTAGAACCTGGCACCCGCTGCACCACATATCAACCCTACTAAAACGGCCCACAAACTGTGCTTCACTCGACTCCGCCAATACCGCTTTTTTCTTAACGCATACCAACTCCATCGTTAAGCTTTTCTCCAAAGAAAATACACTTCAAACTCTTCAAAAACTCAAAGAACTCAAAGAGACGCAAAAATAAACAATGCGACGCGCAAAAGCTCTAGCGATATTCCATTCCCAAAACCTTGAAGCCTCCGCCCCCCCTTCTAAAGCGATTCCTGCAAAGCTACCTTCAATAAATTAAAAAATAGCTGTTGGCTTTTATGGCCTTGGCTGAATCTTGCGCTAACTCTCCCATAGGGATACCTCGGCCCGCAGGCTCTGCTAAAACATAGCGATTACCCTCGTGGCTTATCACGGCATCTCCTAACTGAGCTCTCACCCCAATACCCAATACCATGTGTTCGGGAAGAGCCACAATCACCCATGGAATGCCAGCCACTGACAACAAAGAAGCCAAAGCAACCGTCTTTGTGTCGCAGTCTCCTCTATTCTCCGTATAACAACCAATAGGAGTTTGAAACTCCGCCTTATTCGTAAACTCCCGAGAATAAGGAATGCTTTGAATAAATTCCAGCAATCTCCGAGCCTGGCTCTCCGCAGTCAGGCCGCTTTTCGCTAACCCCGCATAAACTATACGACTGATCGCTGTATAGCGAGTAGCGAGCGCTTTATAATCAGGCCGCAACATAAATTTATTACCAGAATCCTCCCCTATATAAAAATTCTGCTTTGCATATTCTTTGCGGGATAATGAATAAATAGTCGGTATTCGTGTCTTCAAGTTTTCAATCGCCCGAGAAGAAGAATCTAGCCCTCTCAACGTGTACGAAAACCCCGGCCCTTTTCCCGACTTAAGAGAAGTAAAAGAAAACTCCAAATCTCCGTTGGCTAAGAATGGTTGAATCTTTTTCAAAAAAATGGCCTCAATTCCTGCATCCCAACTAGAGTCCACCGCTTTGAACTCCTGCAAAGCCACCTTCACCTCTTCTTTCAACAAAGAAAAAGATGTTAGATTCTTCTCCCCTAAAGAATCTTCCCAAACATATTTATACAAAACAGTCTTCTCTCCCACTTCAAAAGTAAAGTCGATTTGCTCAGGTTTTCCTGCTGATGCAAAAGACGCTCCCCCCAAAAATGAAATGAACGAGAATAACAATAACCAAACATTAATAAAAATAGGGGGCCTCACCCCTTTTTAATAAGAAGCCCCCTACCTATGTCAATGAAATTTCTACCCAGCATCAAAAAATTTATACAAAGAGCCCTGAAAACCCAAGGGCTTGTCGTTCAAAAAATACCCGTGTCTCAAAAATGGGAGCATCGCCTTGCTCTACTGAAAGAAAAAGGATTTTCACCTAAACACATTCTCGACGGAGGAGCCCACTTGGGCACTTGGACACTTAAAGCCCACTCTTTGTTCCCCTCCGCCCTGTTCACTCTTGTGGAACCAAATCCCGAAGTTATACCCAGCCTAACAGAGCTCACCCTAAAAATTAAGCCAACGATACACGAAAACGCTCTATGGGACACAAATAACGAAGAGAAGTCCTTGTTCCTATGGAATACTAGAAAAAACAGCGGAGCCTCTCTTCTCCCCCAACCCCAATCACCGCACCTTGCTACTTACACCACAAAGTCCGTCACAATCGACTTTCTATTTGAAACCCACCCCATCAAACCAGACCTCATCAAGCTTGACCTGCAAGGTGCAGAACTTAAAGCCCTTCAAGGAGCAAAAAAAACCCTCAAAACTTGTTCCGTCCTTCTTATAGAATTTGGGTTGCTTACTGCCTACCACAACCGCGCCACACCCTGCCAACTTCTCTCCTTTTTAGAAAACGAAGGGTTTCGGCTCCAAGATATCGTAGACCTCTCCTACTTGGAAACAGACCTTACACTATTTGGTGGCGATTTTCTCTTCGTAAGGCCAAAATAAACAATACCTCCTTATGCAAATGCCCACTTCTCGCCAACCTTTCCAGCTAAAACCCCTGTCGGCCTTCACGCTCATAGAAACACTCATAGTCATCTCCATCGTTTCTATCCTAGTGGGGATTGCCCTTCCCGCTCTTAATACTGCAAAAGAGAAATCTCAAGAAGTCAAACGGAACACTATTCTCACTGCCGTAACAACAGCCAAAACCCGATACTCCCTACAACAAGAGTCAACCTCCCATGAAGGACAAGAAGTCGCGTTTGCACATATCAGGCCTTATCTAATTATCAATGGCAAAAACCCTGAGAATTTTCTGACCATAGGCGATAAAAATCAAAACAAAGCGGGGGCTAATATCATAGACTTGGGAACTTATTGGGGACCGACACAAGAAGCTATCCCTTTAACTTGGGGAGATTCGGCCCCCTCTGAATAACTGAACAAAACTAAAGTTATAAGTGATGCGGAAAATCTGTTTCCCGATTTTCCCCTCGCTCTTAGTAAATCACTTAAATTATGATTAACGCAATAGTGTCAGGAAACATAGGCAAGGTAAAATTCATCAAGAAACAAGACCAAGAAAGCGGGTTTACACTTTTAGCTTTCTCAGTAGCCTCCCACACATCCACCAAAACAGGAGAAGAAATTACCAACTGGGTAACGGGGAAACTATGGGGACCAAGAGCCGAAGCTTTGGCCCCTCATTTAACCAAAGGTCAAGCCGTCATTATTCAAGGTAAACCGGAAGCTAGAGGTTATAGCTCCGGAAATGAAATCAAAGGAGAACTATCCATTCATGTCTCCTCTTTTGAGTTCATAGGCCCCAAACCCAAAAATGCCCCAAACTTAGTCCAAGGAGATCAAGAGCCGTATCCGTCCCCTTCCATTGAATAACTAATAAAATTTGGACGGCAAGTCAAAATATAGACGAAAGTTTGACTTGCATTCCAAACATCCCTGAGAAAGAATTGCTAAATGCATAAATCTTATACAAGAAGAAACATGCACACTCATTCCTTTCTCCCCTCTGGAAAATTCTTCGAAGTAGACGCCCATCCCCAACTTCAAATAAACAGGCCCCTCTTTGCCTTTGTACCAAATAGCTTAATAGAAAAAGGGGGTGTGAATGAAAAAAAATACGTCGAATCCAAATGGGCTGCAATCAATTGTGCGGCAAATCTCCAAAGTTCCCTAGGAAGTCACGTTTTTCCAGACTTACTAAAACCTGTAGATATAAGTAAAATCCCGAAGAGTTTTCTAGAAGGCCTAAACCTTTACGCCCACAAATCCCTAGGAAAAAGTTCTCCAATCCGAAAACCCGGCATAAACGAACCCAGTTTTCCCTGAATGCAAAATAAATGGTTGAAACTTCTTTAGAAGAGCTATGCGTAAATGCTACCTTCGCAATAAAAAACCAGCGAGAAATTTTAGAAGTCCTTAAACTCCTTGCTGGGAAGACTTCCACCGAAATTCAGGTCGACGAGATCACACAGCTTCTTCTAAATCCAAACGAAGAAGACACAAAACTTCAAACGATCTATAAAACCCCCTTTGTGACTGGAGATATCGTCATAAGTGGAGCAAAAACAAGAGCAACACATCCCCTCACCAACTTACACAGCATACATTTCAAAAAGACTTACTTGCAAAAAATGTCGCGCTGGGAAACAAGTGCCAAGCAAGAAGCTGTCATGTCACAGCATGTTTGGGAACACTTTCAAGAAGCTCTACCCAATAACTCAGTTCTTCCCGCACCCCTTCCTCTCGGGGCCACCTCTTATGTCTACCGGAGCCAACTTCTGACAGCTAAAACATTAGGCAGCCTTTCTCCTGTGTCTCTTCCCTTAAATCCCTGCCAAACCCTTATTCAAATCCAATCTGCACGGAAAAAATCTGAATCTTTTCATTTTTTGTGGGAAGGACTTAAAAAGCTCAATTCTGCAATCGATGCCTTTCATTCAGGTGGTTTCCTTCACCTCGACCTACACAGGGAAAACCTAATGATTCAGATTAAAGACGACCCCATACCTCACATTATTGATTTTGAGACGACTCAAGAAGATGAACGATTCCAAACCGCAGAGTGGAAGGACGCTAAAACCTCTGATAAGCAACTCTTCCTGCAAGAATCCGCTCTTATTCTTCTTTGCCTTAAAGAAAAAATGGTACCAGATTGCGCCTTCAAAGCCCTCGTAATGCAAGAAATAGAAAAGATTCCCATTCTCTTTCACTTAAAAAAAAATCTTTAGGCGGCATACCCCACCTCACTAAACACTTGCATTTTTACAAAGAACAGACCAAACACAATGCATGTTGACTTTCCCCAAACAAAAAACTTTTCTTTATAAAAACAGATGGGATATTATCTCCTACGGAGTATATGCCCTTCTAACCCTAGGGTTCATTTACTCGTTAACCAACACTCTTTAACCAACACTCTTTAACCAACACTCTTTAACCAACACTCTTTAACCAACACTCTTTAACCAACACTCTTTAACCAACACGCTTTCGCCAAACCCAAAACCCAAAACCCAAAACCCAAAACCTAACAACTAATAACTTTTTTTGTAGGTTCCCGATAATCCTACGCCACTGAAACCCTTCAGTGTAACACAGAATCGGAGAGTTTGTTCTCTGCCAGAGGCAGGAAACCTACAGAGGCTTTAACCGTTGAGCCAGCATTGCAAATCAACGGTACTGATTTTTGACATTTTATGGCGGGTAAATGGTCTGACGAAAATACCAGTCTCATAAGCTGGCGAGGATGGTTTGATTCCATCACCCGCTACCAATTTAGTTTTATACAATATAGCTCAAAGAGTAGAGTCCTGATTTGTAATCGGGGGTGTGATGGTGCAACTCCATCTATTGTAGAAAAAATGACACTTGGTGTAATTGCTAGCACTCTCCCTCAATGGAGAGGTAAAGGTTAAAATCCTTTAGTGTCATTCCCGTTTATTATGCAAGAAGTGTAGCTCAGTTGGTAGAGCAGCAACACCCTCACGAGGCTCATGCCTCTCGGTAAAGGACCGCGACGCTGGGTGGTAAAGCAGGCCGTTGGTTCGATCCCAACCACTTCTTTTTTATTTTAGTAGACCCGCCATGCCTCTCACTTGGCCCAAGTAGTTTCCTAAGTACACGGGAACGAAAAGAGTTGATGCACACTTTGGCGGGTGTTTTTTAATGACTGGAATGTTTGCTTAGAAGCAGCAACCATCTAAGGAGTGGGTTTGAACGTGGAGAACTGGTAATTAGTATGTCTACAATTCTTAAAAAACATACGCCCTATTTTATAGGTGCTAAAACCCCCGTGAATTGCGTTTCACAAGATGGAAGTAGTCCATAACCCCTTTGGCGTAACAGCACACCAGTTATATTAAACCGCCGCTTTGGGAAGTTTGCCCCATTCGGCTTAATTTTACCAAGACTTCTCCTTAATAACCAAAAGAGAATGAGAAGTCTTGGTAATAAATTTAAATGGGTTACTATACCGTTAAAGAGGCGGTCCAGACTGTAAATCTGGCGTGTTTTGCACTCACTAAAAGCATTACCTAGGTAGCCCACCATTTAGTAACAGGATAGCTCAATTGGCAGAGCAGCGGTCTCCAAAACCGCTTGTTGAAGGTTCAAGCCCTTCTCCTGTTGCCACTAAGTTAGACTAAGACAAATTGGTAACCTCTTACCCTACGGAAACCCTACCCTGTTGTTAGCAGGGTAAGCATAACCCGTATTCGAATACTTCCGGCTATCGCTCTACCAAACCTATTGATCTAGCACCGGCCGAATCTAAAAAAACAGATGAAACCAAGGGACCCCTTGGTGTAGGAGACTAATTTATATGGTCAGCGGATGAGGTGATGAGCTTTTAAACGCCCTTCCCAATAATGCCGAGTTAACCTAGCCACCCTTTTAGCAGGCAGGCATGCAATACGGATGAGTGTTAATGGACTGGGATTTCTCGGTCAAACACCACATCGAGGTCTGGGAGCAACAAGCTCATAACCTTCGTAACCAGATGTCTGAAAAGAAGATGCATATTCGTCCCTGCTATGCTCTCTCTCAACAATAAAACAAAAAAAGATGCGATAAAATATGAGTTCTTTGCTTTTTATCCTCTGCAGTTAGAAACACGTGAAAACAAATGAAGTAACCACCCTTTTAGCAGGCAGGCATGCAATACGGATGAGTGTTAATGGACTGGGATTTCTCGGTCAAACACCACATCGAGGTCTGGGAGCAACAAGCTCATAACCTTCGTAACCAGATGTCTGAAAAGAAGATGCATATTCGTCCCTGCTATACTCTCTCTCAACAATAAAACAAAAAAAGATGCGATAAAATATGAGTTCTTTGCTTTTTATCCTCTGCAGTTAGAAACACATGAAAACAAATGAAGTAACAGATACACCAGAAACTGACTCAAAAGCGTCCCCTCATATAGGCTTTTACTCTTGTGAAACTGTCCCCGCCGACTTGGCACGGCGCCTTGAATGCGAACGAGATGACGCAGAAAGAAAGATCAAAGAACTCATCTACATAGCATCTCGCGCCCTTGAATTAGCAGATCTAGATTTCGAAAATGACAGATTTGGTGTCGTGTCTGAACTCCGTGAAAATTTAGAACTCATTGAAGAAAACACAAAATTACTTGAAGAACGACCCCCCACATTCTGCCTTGAATCCTAAACTAAACTAAACGACGCAAAACTTCCGCGTCACTTCAAAAAAAGACTTGAAAAAAATAGGTAAAAACACGAACTTTGAGCAAATACAATAGTATGAAACTCAAAGAACCTATCATTATTCATCCTTCGAAACCCAAAATACGCAAAGAGCCAACCCCTCCAACACTAGCTTTCAAATGCAAAAAAAGCGACTATTCAAGAAGAGAATTCAAAAGCCCCAAAAATTGGGAACAGTATTCAGACATAGAATAAAAAACCTCCTCCAAATCACCACCTATTTAGCTGTCTCCCCTCTTCTGATTCTTGCAGGATGTCTTTCCATTGCAAAAACCCAAAAAGCTAAAATAGAATTTCCCAACATCATCCAAGAATTAGAGGACGCCCCTCCTTTTGGAGATTCTAAACTGTATAAGGAATGGCTCAAATCACATAGATAAATACCTATGAAAACATATCCATGCTTTGCCCTTCACGCAACATACCAAAAAAACGTAAAAGAGACCTTACAAACATGCCTTCAACATATACCCTCCCAACTAGAACCCAAAAGAAGGCTGTGGCTCACGGCCGATGAGCACTACAATCACGAAAAGATTCTTCATTATATGAAGAGACCCTTTTCTTCCGTGGAAGAAATGAATAGATACCTTGTCTCTGAGCACAACAAACATGTAGGCGCTGAGGACTGGACTATTCATATTGGGGATTTCCTGTTTGGTGATGCCGCAGGCTTTGCCGAAGTGCTCGCACAACTCAACGGCCACCATGCCTTCTTAGAAGGCAACCATGATTCTGGTATGAAAAAATATTTTGCATACCCATTTAAAAGTACACGCAAAGTTTTGAAGCTGCCTAACTTGTATGAGTTCAGCTACAACCACCAAACCATAGTGCTATGCCATTATTCACTTCACACTTGGCGGGCTTCTCACTATAACAGCCTGCATTTTTTTGGCCATTCTCATGGGAAAATCCCAGCAAAGCACAATTGCCGAGATGTCGGAGTCGATACAAACGAATTCAAACCCCTACAAATAGAAACTGCAATTTCCTCTCTCCCTCTAGCAATATCCTAACTAAGATGGAGAAGAAAACTAAAACCTCAAAGAAAAAACTTCTCATTGCAATTTCCATTAAACCCCAATAAGTTGACCTGCCCTCAAAAAAAATGAAAACCTTAACCTTTAAAGCATTTGTGCTAACAGTCTCGCTTTTTTTGATGGGCTGCAACCCCTTCATCCCCATGGAAGACTCCAGAATCATTGGTTTATTCCCCCTAACAAAAAGCGAAAACAGATCCAAGTCTATAAGCTCCCCCCCACCTTTTCTGCTTCCCAACGAACAAAAAGAGTTTAAATTCACCACGCATAACCAGCATTTGAAAAGACAGCACCGAGAAATAACCTGGCTGCAGGCCATCGAAATAGCCAGAAGTGCCGTCAACCCCCCAAGTGGCTCGACAGCCTTTGTTTTGGAGAAGCAGTCTCATTTGACCGTTCTATTCCTCCAGCCACAAGAAAACCTCAAAACAAGCAAACACATATTGGCCCAGTACACTCTATCCAAAAACCTATAAAAATGAAACCTTTGTCTACCCTTCTCCTTCTATTGCTAACCGTCCAAGTTGGTCAAGCCCTCCCTCTACTCGAAACCGATCCCGCTCCTGAAAAAATCGTATTTGGTTCCTGCCACAACCAAAATTTCTATGCGTCTCCCATCTGGAAAACGATTAAAAGCGAAAATCCAGACCTTGTTATCCTGCTAGGAGACAATGTCTACATAGACTCTCACAAAGAAGATATTCATCGTAAAGCCTACCAGAAACTTAACGACAATTTACTCTTCAAAAGTTTATTAGATACCACCCCGCTTGTCGCTATATGGGATGATCACGATTTCGGCCGTAATGACGATGGAAGAGCTGACCACCCTACAAAAGAAATGGCTCAAAAGATCTTTCTTGAAACCTTTTTAATCCAAAAAGAGAGAGCCCCCCACTCGAGAGAAGGTATATACGACAGCTACACTTTGGGAACTCAAAAAAACGGAGTGCAAATTATTTTATTAGACACCCGCACCTTCCGATCCCCCCTGAACAAAAACCCCCAAGGCAAACAAACTGACAAAGACGGAAATCTTTACGGACGGTATCTCCCCCACGAAGATTCCTCACAAACCCTTTTGGGATCAGCCCAGTGGGAGTGGCTCAAAAAAGAGCTAAAAAAGCCAGCCAAAATAAGGATATTAGCCTCTTCTATTCAAGTTGTTTCCGATAAACATAACTACGAAGGCTGGGGGCTATTTCCTCAAGAGCGCAAACTACTCATAGAAGCCCTCACCTCCTCATCAGGAACTGCCTTTGTTCTATCCGGAGATCGGCACCTCTCAGAAATATCCAAATCCGAAAACGGACTAGTAGACTTGACTTCTAGCCCACTCCATACAAAATCCTTCCTAACCCAAGAAATTAATCCCTACCGCGTAGGAACAAGCGTCGCAACAAATAACTATGGAGTCATCACCCTTACCCAAACACACGTACTAGCTGAGTTCAAATCCCCCACAGGAAAAGTTCTGAAGTCGTACACCTTCCCCCTCAACTCCAAATAATTTAGCACACAAAACCCTCTAACCATGCGTCGCAAACCAAACCCCTCATTTACCGAACTCAAATACGCCCTCTTTCATAAGCCTACAAAGAAATGGGTAGCATTTAGAAATGCGGGATTAGAACTCACTCGGACTATTATCACACTCGTCACCTTCCAAAAAGCCACCATAGCAGCCGCACCAAATTACCTCATCGCGACCCTGAAAGATAGCTCCCTTCATAGCACCCCCTATTACGGAAAAGAAAATTTCCTCGAATTTGATACCATAGAAATCGAAGTCACTTATACAGTCAAACACTAATGAAAATCGAAGAACCCTACTTCCCTGATAATAAACGCCCCGAAGACGCTATTCGTGAAGTAAAAAGATTAGTTGAAATACTTACAGAGGTTCAAGATACTTACTTTGAATCCCTCTCCAATGGCTTGAAGTTAACACCCGCCGGAAAAAACTATCTTTTCGACTATATATACAATATTGATAGCAAAAATAAAAAATTGGATGGGTTCTCTCATTACTTAAGCAGACTCAACTTAACATATTCCGAGATTGTTGAAGACAAAACACTTCAAAAAAATCACAAAAAACTAAAAGCGTGCAAAACTACTTCGAAGAATGACTCAACACAAACCCAATAGACCGAAGCTTTCCATCCGTATGAACCGCCAAGCCGACCACCTCCAAATAATAAAAACTGCGTTCGAGAGGCTTTCAGATGGGGCTATATTTATATCGACACCAAATAACCCGCACTTCTTCAACCAACAATGCGATAGGCTTCGCCCGCGTACATACCCCCTTTCGCTTTTAGAGGCCTTGGTAAAAACTGGCTCGTTTAGGAAAATAAATCAAAACCATAAGTCTTTCTTACCCCATAACCTCATTACAAACGTCCTTACCGAAAACCAACGCCTTAAAGAAAAAATACAAGCCCTCGACGCAAAAAACTATAGTGCCTCTCTATGAACTCTAAATCCTATGCAAACTATTTAAACACAAAAATCGGTGATAAAATTGTGTTTAGGAATTCCACTATACATTGGTTCATCAATAGAATGGAAAATGCAAAAAAGCTAGTATCTGGACAAATCTATACCGTAAAAGAAATCCGAGTTGCTTCATCGTCAACTGGTGTTATCCTTGAAGAAACAAACGAAGAAGTGGAGCTTTGCTGGTTCGATGTTATTGAACCTCCGTTGGTTGAGGAAGATAATGCACCAAATACGTACGTTAAAAAATCTTTAATAGAAGGTTTCGGGTTATATGCATCTAAAGATTTTGTAAAAAATGAACTAATTATTGATTATGGTCTATTTCCAGAGAATTGGTTTAACATGAGATATTCTGATTTGTCCGAAGAACAAATTAGAAAAAATTGGTATGTTATGGTTGATACTGAAAATTGCATTACTAGTAACAAATATTCAAAATTTTCTTATATCAATCATTCTCGAAATCCTAATTGTTTTTGGGATGTTGATAAAAGAGTAATTGTTGCTGACAGAGATATTAAAAAAGATGAAGAGCTTTTTATCGATTATAGATTAGAACCAAAACCAAATGGAGTAAAATCTCCAGATTGGATATAGGAGAATGCACTCAGCCTGATAGGTTTACTGAAATAAGTTACAAAACCATCTGCAAAATGAAAAAAACAAAAAGAGAGACATGAAAATTTCGAAGATTAGTTTAGGTGGAAAGAACAACCATGGACGCATGAGTGGCGCACATTCGAGTCGTGCATCTTCGACCCTTTTTAAAAAATTGCAAAAGTTGGATAGAGAAATCACAAAACTCCAAAATAGAATAAATCCTTTTGGAGCTTATAATTTTGATTTCGGAAAGCATAGAAACAAGAAGCTTGAAGAACAAATCAAAAAACTTGACATAAAGAGGAAAGAAGTTCGGCTAGAAAGAAAGAAATATGACACTCGTTAACAACATAGAAGAATTAGAAAATTTGCATTCGTACAAGAATTACAAAATTAATAAAAAATACACTTCTAAATTTCCAGCTTTAGTGGAATTTGAAAGTTGTGATGGTGGTTTAGGTGGCAATTATTATATTTTACACGTCATAGAGATACCAGCAACCGTTGATATTAATTCGTTTGTAGCAGGGGTCAATGCAAAGCCAAGAGTTTATGGAGAAAATATTTTTATTAAAAAATCAATAGAGACAGCTATAAAAGATTACGAAAACTACAGTTTATGAAAATACCAATAACAAGAATATTCCTAGATTCAATGCCATTTAATCTTGTCGGAAATAGAGGGTTTATAGTCGATTGTCATCCAGAAAGAAAAACAGTAACTATTTTAACTTCACAAGGAACATCAATAGAAGAAAGTTTTGAAGATTTAAACTTTAAAGGACCAAGAATTTGGTTTGGTCATCTTTCTGATGAGGAAATACAAACACCTAATGTAAAGATAGAGGAGGTTTAAAAAATTTAAAGATGAACAACAGACAACTTAAATTCCGAGCTTGGGATAAACTAGAAAAAAGATTCTTCTATCCAGACAAAGGATATCAAGGACATTATGTTCTTACTTTGTCTGGACAATTTCAAAACCTTCAGAATGGTTCTGGGGGGGATGAATATGTTGTACAACAATGGACTGGATTTATTGATCGAAATGGAAAAGACATATATGAAGGTGACAGAGTACGCTTTGGCTATACTAAAACCGAAGACTTCTTTGGTGAAGTTATATGGCTTGAAGACAAAGCATCATTTGGAGTTAAAGGTACGAATATTTTTGAAACTAAAATCTTAATGGACTATATGAAATATTACTTTGAAGTAGTTGGTAACATATTTCAATTACCATGCAATCCAGATCATAGTGGGAAATGTTTGGTTTGCAATGCATGGTTAGATGGTTGTCCTTTCAATAAAGACAAAGGTTGACTGTTCCACCAGCAACCTCTAATATCTAATTTATGAAAAACGAACAAATCAACATCTCTATTGAAGAAATTATTCGTCCAGCACTTCATGGAAATATATATCGTCCGACACGCGACTGCCCCGCGCGGGGCAGTCGCTCAGCTTGGGGTCGATGAATTTCAAGGCTGGATTGAATTAGAGGATGATTTTCCACCAAAGGAATTAATGTGAAATGACACTCAAACAAAAAATTGTTAGCAACGTCATAGTGGGCGGTGCATCAAAAAAGTTTAGATGAATTACACAAATTGATCTTTGGCGAAAATTTCGACCTTCTCGTCACTGAAAAAATTAAACAATAAATTTTGGCTTACGCCTTTAACCCTTGCCCCTATGCTTCTCTTCTTTCTTTCTGTAACCTTTCTCCCAAAAATCCAGCGCATTCGTGCCTGGGCTTGCACCTTAGAAAAAAAGATGATAGAAATTATCGAAGAATAAAAGTTTGCTACTAGTTGTTGTACCCACAGAGCGGTTCAAATTGATTGCGCGTTTGCTCATCACTTACCGTCTTCCGGCTAACTACCCTTATTGAAAACTTGGGGCTCGAGTTTAATAAAAAGACTTCTACCCCTTAAAGCCCCCAACCAAACCATTATGAAAAAAGCAAAGACCAAAAAAGTTGTCATAGAATTTGACGAAAACCATCTGCCAACCTTAGCTGCCGCTTTGGAAACCTATTCCCGCCTAAAATCTGGGCAGATAAAACACGCCATTGATACAGTTTATACAGACAGAAACATCTCGTATGAAGAAGGCCTGCACATTGAATACGTTATCAGAGACGCAGCCTTCCCTGCAAACCCACAAAGAAACTATGACGGGCATGGAGTATTCTATGACCAATACGACAATGTCTATGACGAAGGTGGTTCCCTTGTCACAGAAAACGAAAAATGGAACCGTAAAAAGAATAGCCCCCATTTGGATCATCCAAATATCTCATTCGGCGTTGGCTGCCCTGAAATGAAAGATGGAACTGTCGCTTTCGAGATTAAAAAAACAATTGAAGAGTATCTGCATTATAACCGCAATAGCGGCTTCAGACAGATCTCTGATGTTTCTGGAGACGGAGCCTGGCAGATCTCCAATGTACCGCTGCCATGTATCTTGGACGATAATCTAACTCGTTGGAAACCCGAAAAACATTTTCGGATACCTAAAAAGTATCAGGAATCTCTACGCCAAGCTATAAAGAATAAAGAATTTACAAAAGCTTGGGAGATTGTAAACAAATCCTTTAAAGTTCTGCCCAAAGGAACCAAGTCAAAGATCGAAGAGTTTGACGGAACCTACCATCTAGTTATAGAAAAACCCTATAAGATCGGATAAATGCTCGCCATATACCAACAACCCAGTTACTTTTAATTCTATGAAAACGCCCACGCTTAAACAAAAAAGCGACCAATATGAAGCGTTTCTGCATAAGATCAATTCCTTTATCGTATCCTGCAATAATGATGGCATTAAGGAATTGGTGGAAAATGCTGACAACTGGAGTTACAGTCACAGGGTTGGAAATGGAGAGCCCTCAGATGCAGAACAACAACGAATAATTGACAACGCGTTCTGGAAGCTTCTCGATACTCCCAAGGCAGAGAAAACGACGCAAGAAAGACAAGACGCGTTTGAGGCCGTAAAAAAACACAAAGCGAAAGTTTTAAATTTAAAAAATGAAGATTGAAACAATTACAGAAGCTACCGATAACCCCGTGCAAGAGTTTTTTAGCTCGTCCAACACGCCAGAAACTGATGAAGCCCAATGCGAGGGGCTTCTTAAAGGTTGTCCCGTCCCAACGCAAGTTGTTCATGCCCAGCATGCTAGAAGGCTCGAGCGGGAAAGAAACGAAGCTTTAGAACAAGAAAGAATTCATTATGAAAACCTCCTAATAATGAAACAAAAGTTTGATCATGAAGCAACAGAAAACATGCTATCAACAAACAAAATTTGCAATCAAAGAGACCAAGCCATGGATGTTTTATCTAACCTTTCCCACTACTTAAGTTGTGGGTTAGGAGACGAAAATACAACGGCGCAGGAATATGGTGCAAGAATACGTGAAGGCATTATTACTATGATAAATCCTCTTCTTGAAGAAAAAGAAAAACTTAGGCACATGCTTGAGCTCCAAACCAAATTAGTAGTCGCTTTGGAAATGAAGAAATACAACACTCAAAAAAATGAACCCTTTCCTAGTTGAAACTTTAAGTTGAAAAAATGAACGAATACACCCCCCACAAATGGCTCGTGATTGAAATTAAAGGAAAAGAGTTCCCCTTAACCTATAAAGTGTTTGCCTCTTGGCACGGGGGTTACCTCGATGGAAATTCGTGGAAGCTAAATAGCGGGATTAAAAAAATCACAAAAGAAGGAGATTTCTATTTGTTTACGGGCCATTCGGAATCCGTATATGCATGCCATGAAAAATGCTATGGCTCCCATATGTATGGACACGGAGTTTTGAATGCCATCATCCAAAAAGCGAAAGAAGGGGACGTAACCATACAGGTTCTCCCAGAAAATCAGAACTGGCTTGACTTAATCCCATTGAGCTCCGCTTCCTAAAAGCCTTTCTCCACCCTCTTCATGCCCCTACCTTGACACTCAACCCCAACCGCACTATAACCAAAACGTGCCATACAAAACTCAAGTCACTCTCTTTCTACTCGCGCTTTTTTGCGCTTCGATGTCTCCTGCATTCTCTGAAACCACGCCTCCCTCCAGATTGCCCCCAAACTATATAGACCTAAGAACCTACAAAGATAAAATCCTCTCAAACTTCTACCGACTCCCTACCCCCCTTAAAGATAACCACAATATTCGGTACCCCACTGTCGAACACGCCTACCAAGCTAGCAAAACCAACAACCTCGCCCACAAACGAACCATCGCCGAATCCCTAACAACCCCCAAACAATGGGAGGGCGTTGCCGCTATTCGTGCCTTTAGATCTCTCAAGGCTGCCCCAGATTTTGACTTCAATCCCAAATTTTTTGATAATCAGCTTCAAATTATGGAAGCACTCCTCCAAGAAAAATTCAAAATCAAAAAATTTAGAAAAGAATTACTAAATACCAAAAACATTCCTATAATAGATTTGTCTCCCACCGGTCGAGATACATACTGGGGCGTCAGTCCTGAAGGGTATGGAAAAAATCACTTAGGGAAACTTATGGAAAAAATTAGACGGGAAATTCAAAAAAACCACCACAACAAACCCCCCCTATGACTCCCGCCCCTCATGCATTCGGGTACAAACTGACATCTCTCCCCAAAAAAGAAGAGAAAGACCCTAGCGCAGCAGCTGTCTCCGCTGGAACTTACATTTTCGCTAATGCTCTCTCTTGGGTCTCCGCACATAACCTACCTCAATTCAAAAGTGCCCTCGCAAATGCTCAAAAAATCTTCCCAGACGGCATAGGTACCGTCATTGCCTGCAAAATTCACTCGAATAATTCCATCCAACGCGTAACCGGCCCCGATTTCACCCATGCCTCCCTCCAAAAATGGAAAAGTAACTCGATGCTCTTTATAGGAGGATCTCACCTCGGATATCTCCGCATTCTTCAAATTTACAACCTCTCACAATCTGAGCTGTTCATACCCCCCTACGCCCCTTTCTCAGAAGCCCAAACCCTAAACGACCTCTCCCACATAAAAAATAAAAACCCCGATATCGTTTGGGTTTGTCTAGGGTCTCCTAAACAAGAACTGTGGGCAGATTTCGCGCGCCTGCATCTTAAAAATTCTAAAATTTTTTCTGTTGGTAATGCTTTCCACGTCTTGTCCGGAGAAAAAAAGAGAGCGCCCCTGTGGATTCGCTCCGCCGGCCTTGAGTGGGCCTACCGACTTGCCCAAGAACCCTTCCGGCTCTTCAACCGATGCCTCATTGGGAACTCCATGCTCCTCTTTCTTACCATTAAATACAAAATCACCCACCGACCATAACCCCATGCTAGCTCCTCAATTAAAACCCGCATCCTGGATCGACTCCCCTAAAACACTTTGGTTAGAAGATGCCTGCCTGCCCCAACTCATTATCTACATAGATTTGATGACTGCTGAACTGCTAAAAAACCCCAAAGAATGGGTGCACCTTTTTCACCAGACAGCCGGGTACGCCTGCGATAACGTTACCGTCTATGCCAAATTATTACCAATAAAAAAAGGATTCTTTCAGAAATTCAAATCGATAACCGACAAATATTTGGATAGCTGCATTTCATCCCCACCCTCCCTTTCCACCGCGCAGTTATACGACGCCGAACTTAAAAAATTAGGGCTCAGCGCTGACCATTGCTACCATCACCTTCAGGAGGGGTTCTACCCCATAGATATCCAACACATTCACAAACTCACAGCAAAACTGCCCCAGACTTTGGACTCCCTCCTTCTCAAGCCTGAAAAGTCTGGGTTTTACTGCCCTGCCCATTGGAATTGCGCCCTTCTAGGCCCTAACTGTGACTAGCCTCCAACTCATGTCTACTGGAACCAAATCTATCTTGTTTGGAGTGCACCAATTTCTCTGGCACCCCCTCACGGTCACCTTCGCATGGATACACCTCTACGGATTACCTAAACCTTGGGAACTCTTCTGCATCTGGGTTCATGACCTAGGATACCTTAAAACCCAAGAAATGGACGGGAAAGATGGAATCCTCCACCCCGAATTAGGAGCCAACCTCGCTGGCTTTTTCTTCGGAGAAAAAGCCAGGCTCGAATGCCTAGGCCATTCAAGAGCCTATGCCGCCAAACATAGCCTTCCCCTATCAAAACTATGCTGGGCCGATAAATGGAGCCCCACCTTCGATCCCACCCTCTTCTATTGGATGCGAGCCTCCCTCTCCGGAGAGCTATCCCAATACAGAAAGTCTTTTCCCAGAACCAGCCAAACCTCCTTAGGTTGGGTTCGAGAATTCAAAGCTTTCGTCAAACAAAACAAAGCACAAATTGAAATGGCAGCCACAACCAGAAAATCTGAACAATTCTCGCACTTTCTCGCCCCCCAAACCGCCCTATCTTCCTCCTAAAACAATGAAAATCGTAATCTCCTTCCTCCTAAAACAATGAAAATCGTAATCTCCCCCCTCCAAAAAGAAACCGCCACCTTTGTATCCGACTTCTTATCCGCTCCCATGGAGTTTCATCCAGATATTGAAATTAGTTTTGATTTTGGCTACGGGTCGCAGTACGACGGAAGCGCGTTTTCTCTACATCTTACCGATAAAGAAGTTCTTCCCATTCTAAACCTCATCAAAAAACACGCGTCTCCAAACTTAAAAAGCCACCTCCAAAGTCTAAACTTGTGTCCCGCACTTCTAAACCATATCCTCTAACCCTTTCCCTCTTTCTATGTATAAAAGCATCTTACTCGTTCTTATAGTAGCCCTAAGCGTTGGGCTATCTATCCTAGCCAAACAAGGCGTTGTCCCCCTCAATTCTTACGGAAGCTTTCTAAATGCCCTACTTCCCCCAAAACTCACGGCATTCCCCATAGCCACCTCTACCATATGGGAGCCTACTAAAAAAATTACGCTGCCAGTCACTCACCCTCTCCCCTCTAGTTATGCCGTTTACCTTCTTCTTCCCAAAGGCTCTCTAAATAACAAGTTTCATGACATAGGACCTGTAGAAACCCTGCTTCAACACCCCAATACTAAAGACGTCCTTTACAAAATAAACAGTTCTCCTACCCTCACCTTTATAGACGGAATGATCGGTAAAAAGATTGCCTCCTATTCCTTCCCGCATCATACGAAATCTCTCAAGACCTGCCAACTACAAATATCTCTCCAAAATGATCTCTCCGAGATTCTCGCCGAAAACGAAAAAATAATATGCACCGTTTACACAGACCCAAAACCTCCCCTCAAGAAATAATGCGAAAAGTGCGGTATGATCAATGCCCAGTTCCAAATCTATAACAAACGCAAGCTCTGCATAAAAATGCTATTGAAAAATACATAGAATCTATGCCACTCAAATCGTAGGGTCTACGCTTTTTTTTATTTTTTCTATTCTTTCTATTCTTTGATACGTATTGCGGGCCACGCCCTCCCAAGCGGAGCGGAGTGAGAACCGAACGGAACAGCTCGAAAACGGAGCCAGAACACAGTTCAGGCATCGGAGCAAATTTTGCTCCGAGGGAGGTCGCGTTACCCAACAAGTCTGAAAGACTTGTTGGAATAACCAACGACA
>Ga0247832_1000843_pt1 | contig 59304 bp, 62 predicted proteins | sample LaCruzMarch2015__10_FD_192407 | JGI IMG/M metagenome (GOLD analysis project Ga0247832, IMG submission 192407) | Freshwater microbial communities from meromictic Lake La Cruz, Castile-La Mancha, Spain - LaCruzMarch2015_4m | ecosystem: Environmental > Aquatic > Freshwater > Lake | place: Spain... | reverse complement strand
ACCCAATCAATCTGTGTGTCGCTTAGTTCGTTTCGGTCTCGCTTAGCTGCAATGATTTCTACAGCTGCAAAAGGTTCAATCATGAAAGGCGATTCTCAATTTCCTCGGGTCCAAAAGCCCATGGAAGTAAATCTGCCAATGTCTTTACTCCCTGATCAGTCATCATTTGTAGTGTGGAACCACCATGTTCTTGCAGTAATTGGCGACAGCGACCACACGGCATCAGTGCATTTCCTGCGATATCCACGCATACAAATGCCACGAGACGGCCCCCACCTGTTGCAATCAGTGAGGAAACCAAGCCACATTCAGCACACAAGGTCAGTCCATAACTCGCATTTTCAACATTGCATCCAGAAACAATTCGCCCATCATCAACAAGTGCTGCCACACCCACCGGAAACTTTGAATAGGGCACATATGCCTTCTTCATCGCAGTTAGCGCCTCTGCGTGCAGTACATCCCAATAAATATTCATTAGTGCGAGCCTCCGCCACGTTTATACGGAATTCCATCTGCCGCCGGCGCTCGAACTTTTCCAATAAATCCTGAGACGGCAATGATTGTCGCAATGTATGGCGCCATCAACATAAATTCAGATGGAATTGGGGTACCAATAATTGTCAGTAACCCTTGGAGGTTATCGGCGAAGCCAAAGATCAAAGCAGCTGCTACTGCGCCCATGGGGCTCCAGCGGCCAAAGATAAGCGCTGCCAAGGCGATAAAGCCCTTACCTGCAGTCATTTCCTTACTGAAAGATCCAACTGCACCCAAAGTGAAGAAGGCACCACCAAGACCTGCGATGGCACCAGCTAAAATTACGTTCTTAAATCGAATTGCATTGACATTGATTCCAACGGATTCTGCAGCAGTTGGATGCTCACCTACAGCGCGTGTACGAAGACCCCACCTGCTCTTAAATAGCGCAATGTGAATAATAGTTACGAAAATATACATGAGGTAAACAATTATGCTTTGGGCAAAAAAGATTGGTCCAATCACTGGAATCTGGGAAAGCAAAGGAATCTCTATGGGAGCAAATGCCGTTGCTGAATTCCATTCGCTTTGATATGGAATAAGAAGTTTCTTGTAGAGAAAGCTAGTTAATCCAATTACCAAAACATTGAGAACAAAACCAAGAACTACCTGATCAATTCCGTATCTAATTGCAAAAATCGCAAGAAGGAGGGAAATTAGTGCTCCAGCTATGGGAGCAAAGAGTAGTCCCCACCAATTATTATTTAGCAGTGAAGCAATAACACCTGAGGCAAAGGCCCCGGCTAGAAGCTGTCCCTCGATTGCGATATTGATAACTCCTGAGCGCTCTGATAGCACACCAGCCATTGCCCCAAAAATAAGTGGAACGGAAAGTAGTAAGCCTCCTTGTAAGAGACCTGTAAGAGGAATGAACTTCCCTGCAGCTGCCCAACAGAGGAAGGACATAAGAAATGTAGATCCGAAAACAAGGCTGATAACTCTTGAATGTTTCCTCATCGCAAAGAGGCCCAATGCCACAAGCGCAGTAACTACTGACAGGAGGGCGAAGAGTAAGGCGCCAGATTTGGAGTCAACGACCCACTTCTCGAGCAATACCCATTCCTTGCCTAAGATAAAGCCATACGTGACAGGCTGGCCTTTATCCGGAAGAAGTGCAAAAACTACAAGTGCAAAAATTCCTAGTACACCCATTGTGATTACCCCACGGAATTTTCGTCTCTCCGGAACAGACATTGTGCGCAAACTAATCTTTGCCATCAGCCATTCCATCCCTTCGAAGAGATTGTCGCTCCTTGGTCTAGATTCTTTAATCTGAAAATTGCCTTAACCAGAGCTGGTGCCGCAATAAAGAGGACAACGAGAGCTTGAATTACTAGTACTAGATCCAGTGGTGTTTCCGTGCTCGCCTGCATCTCTAACCCACCAGCTCGAAGAGCACCAAAAAGTAGAGCAGCAAATACTGTTCCTATAGGGGTGGCGCGTCCAAGTAAGGCGACAGTGATTGCATCGAATCCAAAAGTTCCACCAACCCCAGCTGTGAGTGCTGGTTCCGAGCCAAGTATCTGCACTGCACCACCTAGACCAGCAAGAGCACCAGCGATAAACATCACCGTCGTCGTAGTTCGCCCAACTGATATACCCGCAGTCTTGGCTGCGACTGCATTAGCTCCAACTGCGCGAAATCGAAATCCCCAAGTGCTGCGTTGCAAAAGCCACCAGACCAGGGCTGCTACAGCTAAAGCGATAATAAATCCTAAGTTTGCTCTGAGGTCGGCGCCAAAAAGCTTAGGCAATCTCGCGGTGAGCGCAACTTCGGGTGCAAGTGGATCTTGACGACCTGGTCGTAAAAAAGTTTCAGTGCTTAAAAGCCAAAGCAAAAAGTATCCTGCGACATAATTGAGCATAATTGTGACGATAACTTCGTGCGCCCCAGTACGTGCCTTTAGTAAGCCCACAAATCCACCGTAAATTCCGGCAGCAATTACTGCAGCCAGTATGGCGGCAAGTGCATGAATTACGACCGGAAGATCGAAATAAAATCCAACAAAACTTGCTCCAATTGCACCTGCAATAAATTGTCCTTGGGCTCCAATATTAAATAGTCCTGCACGAAAGGCTAGTGCCACAGAAAGTCCTGTGAGAATTAATGGTGAAGCGGCAACGATTGTCTCTGAGAGTGGATAGAAGCCATTCCAGTATCCATTTCGAGTCAGATTTGGATCGAAAACTGAACCTTGCCATAGCGCCGCAAAAGCACCACCAGCTGTAGCAAAGGCCTTTGCCAGCATCTGTAATGGAGAGGATTTAAGGGCCAACACTTCTGAATCAGAGAATGCAACAAGCAGGCCACTCACTAGGAGCGCCAAAGCAAATGCCAGCAATGGAAGGGCTAGCTTCCTGGAGACTCTTTGCCAAAGGTTCTTCATCTCTTTACCCCTGCCATCAATAATCCAAGTTCTTCTCTTGAAGTTGTTGCAGGTACGATTGCAATAAATTTGCCTCGATACATCACTGCAATTCTATCTGCCAAAGAAATCACTTCGTCTAGTTCGGTACTGAAGAGAAGAACTGCGCGCCCCGAATCACGTTCTGCTATGACTCTTTCGTGTACAAACTCGATTGATCCAACATCTAATCCACGCGTGGGCTGTGACGCTACTACTAATTTCACTGGCCGAGATAATTCACGGGCAAGGACCACCTTCTGCTTATTACCACCAGAGAGTGAAGACGCAGAATCTTTTGGTGATTGCGCACGGATATCAAACTCAGTAACTCTAGATGCTCCGTTTTCTGAAACAACGCTTTGAGAAATAACCGGACCTTTAGCAAAAGGAGGGAGATCATGTAAGTCGAGGATAAGATTCTCTTCAATACTAAATGAAGATATCAATCCGTCCTCTTCTCGAGATTCCGGAACGAATGCAATTCCTGCATGCAGAGCCTTTCTCACAGAAACCTTAGAAATGTCCTTCCCTGCTAAAGTAATTTTCCCATCTACGTGGTCCTGTAATCCAACAATCGCCTCTGCTAGCTCGCTCTGACCATTTCCTTGCACGCCCGCAACTGCCAGAATTTCTCCAGCCCGGATAGAAAATGAGATATCAGAGACAAGTGCCCTGCCCGTGTGGTCTCGAATTGTTAAATTCTCCACATCGAGAATTACTGAACCAAATGACGCAGGAGCTTTTTCAATTTCAAATGAGATAGGTCGGCCAACCATAAGAGAGGCAAGTTCCTCTTGTGAAGCCTCAGGTGAGGCAATCGCTACAACCTTACCGCGGCGAATAATGGAGATCTTATCTGCTGCTTCTTGCACTTCACGTAGCTTATGAGTGATGAAGATTATTGCCGTACCTTGATCCCGAAGTTTCCTCATATTTCGAAGGAGTTCATCTGTCTCCTGTGGGGTTAGGACCGCCGTTGGTTCATCCAAGATGAGCACCTTTGCGTTATAAATGAGAGCTCTAATGATCTCTACGCGCTGCTGGATTCCCACTGGCAAATCCTCAATCAAGGCATCGGGGTCAACATCAAAATTGAACTCCGCAGATACTCGGATTATCTCTTTCTTTGCCGCTTCCAAATCGAGGAACCCAAACCCTCTTACCTTTTCGTGACCTAGAACTATATTTTCAGCGACCGTGAATACCGGAATAAGCATAAAATGTTGATGCACCATTCCGATTCCAGCCGCAAGGGCATCAAGTGGTGAATTAATCGTAATTTCTTTCTCATCAACTAGAATTTTGCCTTCATCCGGTGCTAAGAGCCCGTAGACGATGTTCATAAGCGTAGATTTACCAGCACCATTTTCACCAAGAAGCGCGTGGATTTCGCCTGACTCAACTCTCAAACTAATTGAATCATTTGCGATCAAATCACCAAATCGTTTGGTGATGCCGCGGAGCTCGAGAGACATAGCGTAAATCTACTCTGTAATTTACTTTATACAAAGCAAATGGGACTAGTGAATAATCACTAGTCCCATTTGTTGGACTTGAAATCGGTCCTTTACAGATTACTGAACAGCGACCTCACCTGATTTGATTGCATCACCAAGTGCTTCAATTTCAGCGCTGAGTTCTGCAGGAACCATATCTGCAAGATCATAGTATGGAGCCAAGTAGGTTCCACCATTCTCAAGATTGCCCTGGTAACCAGTTGCTGTGAATGTACCTGCAGCTGCTTCAAGAATTACTTCCTTAACAGATGTATCTACACCCTTCACTACTGAGGAAAGAAGTACTTCCTTGTACTGAGAAGCAGCCACGTAACCATCGGTGTCGACCCAGATTACATATGACTTCTTTGAGGCAATTGAATTACCTGCAGTTGCTCCACCAAGTCCACCAGCAACTGGGAAGATAATGTCTGCACCCTGTTGCTCGAAGTTCTTAGAGATTTGCAGTGCTTTTGCGGAGTCAGAGAACCCGCCAACGAATGTGCCGTCCTTCTTGGCGGTATCCCAACCAAGCACCTTTACAGACTTGCCTTTAACTTCGTTGTAGTGCGCGACGCCACGAGCAAAGCCATCCATGAAGATTGTGACTGGCGGAATGTTAAGTCCACCGTATGTAGCAACAGTTCCGGTCTTTGAAACTCCTGCTGATAGGTAACCTGCTTGGAAAGCTGACTCATTTGTTGAAAATTGAATTGGCTTCAAGTTATCAAACTTGGTTCCTGGATAGATTGAACCATCTGGTCCGTGATCTTCACCATCCTGGTCAACGATTGCGAACTTAACATCTGGGTTCGCCTTAGCACCTTCAATGATTGCACCATTGATAAGGAAGCCAACGCCGATGATTGTTGTACATCCCTCATCTACGAGCTTCTTAATGTTTGGTGCGTAATCTGCATCAGTTGCTGCAGCAAGATACTTAACTTCGATATCTGAATTCTCTTCAGCTGCAGCCTGAGCTCCAGTCCATGCTGATGCGTTAAATGACTTGTCATCCACGCCACCTGTGTCGAGAGCAAGGCACGCTTTGGCTCCAGCACTCTCACTTGACGCACTACAGCCGCTTAATACAAGGGCAGCCGAGGCAAAGATCGCCATAAAGGCTAATTTGTTTTTCAAGGTTCCTCCAAGGAATAGTTGAATATTGCTTTACCCGAGCCTAGTAGTTGAGGGTGATAATTCCTAAGAATTGAAGAGCAAAAGCGTGGGCGTGGCATGTAACAGTTAGGAAAACTCTCAAGTTGAAGTTGAGCGCTATTCGGTGATTTTTTCAGCTGCAACGGCGGCGATATTAATTGCATCACTCTTTGCTAATAACTCTTTAGACCGGACGGTGAATTCGATTCCCCCACCGTTGATGCCGTAGCGGCTACCGAATATTCCAGCATCTAAGTCGAGATAATCCAAGAACTGATCTCCTGATAGGGATTTAGAGATGATATCCACAATCGCCTTATCGACCCTCTTTACAACAGTGGCCGCCAAGAATCTCTTAGTCTCATTTGTTACCGCCAAATATTGATCTGGCTCAATGTTTATTAGCGCAACTTTCTTAGCGCCCTTCTTTGCATTATTGGTGACAATTACTTTGAAGACTTCTGCTGTTGAGCCTTGAGTACTTAAGTAAATGATGTCAGCTCCGACTGCAATTACTTGGCTGGTAGCGAGCGAGTAAGAACCAGAAACGTATTTAACAATTGGGATAACCTTCTTCTTATTTGCCAAAACGCCTGCGCTAAAGCCATCTTTGAATAGGTCAGCTTGATCAGTATTTGCAATCATCGCAACCTTGCCGGTCTTGGAAATCTGAGCGGCGCTAAATCCAGCCAGGTAAGCGCCTTGGGTTTCGGCGAAAATTACGGAGCTGACATTGACCGCAGCCACACTGGCGTCGTTGATGATCGCAAACTGAGTATTGGGGAATTCAAAGGCAAGGGCTTGCAGGGTTGGGCCATATCCGGCACCAACGGCAATAATCAGCGCGCAATTTTTGGCAATCAAAGTACGAATTCTTTTGTCACGATCTGTTGAGGTGCCATCAGTAACCACAGCTTCTACCTCAAAGTCGAGTGATTTCTGAGCCCGCTCTAACCCTGCCGCGGTGGCATCGTTGAATGATTTATCTCCGCGACCGCCGATGTCGTAAGCAACTCCAATAGTGACGAGTTCTGCCGAACTGATTGCGGGAGTCACCACGCCAAGGATGAGCGCAAAGGCAACGGCGAACCGGAGCCTCATTAGAGAACGACTCCAAGATTCTTATATGTATTTGCAAGTGTTACCTCAGCAACGGTGCGTGCTTTAGCTGAGCCTTGATGCAAAATGTCGAGCAAGTGCTTCTCATCTTCCAAAAGCTCAAGTGCGCGCGCACGAATCGGGCGTAGGTATTCAACGACTACCTCTGCGACTGCACCTTTAAAATCGCCGTAACCCTTGCCAGCAAATTCGTTTTCAACTTCGGAGATTGATTTTCCTGATAGCGCCGAGTGAATAGTTAACAAGTTGCTGATGCCAGGTTTTTCGGCAGCATCGAAGGTAACTTCGCGACCAGCATCTGTGACTGCGCTCTTAATCTTCTTCAGATTTGCCTCTGGCGAATCCATAATTTCAATAACCCCAGCCACAGCCCCTGATGATTTACTCATCTTCGCAGTTGGTTCTTGAATGTCATTAATCTTTGCCGCAGTCTTTAAAATATATGCATCAGGCAGTTGGAATGTCTGGCCGTAGCGTGAATTAAATCGTCCAGCTAAATCCCGTGTGAGTTCAATATGCTGACGTTGATCTTCCCCGACCGGAACCAAATCTGCTTGATAGAGCAAGATATCTGCAGCCTGCAGCATTGGGTAGGTAAAGAGACCTACTCGCGAAGAGTCAGCTCCTGATTTAGAAGATTTATCCTTAAATTGAGTCATGCGGCTAGCTTCGCCAAATCCGGTAAGGCACTCCATAATCCAACCCAGTTGGTTATGTTGCGGAACTTGCGACTGAACAATGAGAGTTGATTTCTCTGGTGAAATTCCAAGTGCAATTAATTGCGCTGCAGATGCAAGAGTGCGCTTTCGAAGTACCGCTGGATCTGTCTCCACCGTAAGTGCGTGCAGGTCAACGATGCAGTAAAAAGCATCGTGGCCCTCTTGGAGCTCAACCCATTGCTTAACGGCGCCTAGGTAATTTCCGAGATGGAAAGAGTCACTCGTTGGTTGAATTCCCGATAAGACGCGCTTCATGGGCGTAATTCTCGCACGCCTTAGTAGTTACGCGAGATTAGTAGTCGACCAGCGCGCTTACCTTCCATGGAAAGTACGGTTATCCGCACTCCATTTACGCCAACGATGTCGTTCTCAACTGGAATTCGACCTAGGTAATGCATGACAAAGCCACTTGCCGTCTCGTACGGTCCTTCGGGTAATTCAATACCAGTCTCTTCATTTAGATTTTCAAGTGAAATCAGGCCGTCGATTTCGAAATCACCAGTGCGCGATTCTTCCGAGATTTCAACCTCGTCTGAGTCATATTCATCGCGGATATCCCCAATAAGAGTCTCCACCAGATCTTCCAGCGTGACGATTCCATCGGTGCCACCATATTCATCAAGCACGATTGCCAAGTGTTGGCGTTGCTTTCGCATCTCGGTCAGTGCCGGCAAGATTCCTTTGGTGCCTGGTAAGTACATAATGTTTCGAGCGAGCTCTTGAATTTTTTCATTCGAAGTTGCCAGGCTGGTATCAAGTAAATCGCGAACGTGGATAAATCCGACAACTTCATCGGAGGAACCACGTACAACCGGGTAACGCGAATGCGCCTTCTCAATTGCAAGTGCAATCGCTTTTCCAACAGTGAGCGACGCATCCATGAAATCTACTTCGGTGCGCGGCACCATGACTTCGTGCACTTGTCGTTCGGAAGCGTTAAACACTTCTTCCACGATGTCGCGTTCTTCATCGGTAAGGGCGGCATGGCCGGCGACGAGATCAAGAAGTTCTTCTTCTGAAATAGCCGTTCGTTGCTCTTTCGGATCAATTCCAAAGAGGCGAACAATCAGGTTAGTCGAATGAGATAGGACCCAAATGATTGGTCGGAAAAGATTTGCTACGAAATCAATAACGAGGGCAGATGCGAGCGCAATCTGCTCTGTGCGAAATAGGGCCAAACGTTTTGGAACGAGTTCTCCAAAAACAAGTGAGAAATATGCGATGACCAAGGTAACGCCGACTAATGAAGTAGTAGCTGCCGATTTTCCCGGCACACCAAGGTCTTCCAGCCATGGAATTACATAGACACCGAGTTTTTCCGCACCCAACGCTGCCGAAAGGAATCCGGTAAGCGTGACACCAACTTGAAGCGCACCCAGTAATCGATTGGGATTCGCTGCTAATTTGGCAACGATTGCGCCGCGCTTTCCGCGCAGCGCTAATTGCTTAACCTGACTTTCGCGCAAGGAGATGAGGGCAATTTCGGCAGCTACAAAGAGGCCGCCGGTAACAATCAGGCCTACAACAATCAGAATCGAGCCAAAAAGGGGGGTACTCGGGTTGCCTTCCATGATGTGAGAAGTGTAGCGCGTGCGTTTCTGTCTTGCACCCCGCTGCCATATCCTTGGCCACGCTGGTCAACCGATTAGCGCCTTACTCCACGGATCGTCGGGCACGTACCTGCCCGGATAAGGAAAGTGAAAAACATGGCATCAGTCGTATTCGAAAATGCATCTCGCATCTACCCAGGGACAACAACTCCAGCGGTAGATAAGCTCAACCTCACGGTCGCCGATGGCGAGTTTTTAGTTCTCGTCGGCCCTTCCGGCTGCGGCAAGTCAACATCACTTCGCATGCTGGCCGGACTTGAAGAAATTGACGGTGGTCGAATTCTTATCGGTGATCGCGATGTCACAAATGTTGCTCCAAAAGATCGCGATATCGCAATGGTCTTCCAGTCTTATGCGCTCTACCCGCACATGACCGTCGCTGAAAATATGGGCTTCGCTTTAAAAATCGCGGGCATTGATAAGGCCGAACGCGATAAGCGGGTTCGCGAAGCTGCAAAATTACTTGACCTCGAACCGTATCTAGAGCGCAAGCCAAAGGCTCTCTCAGGTGGACAACGCCAACGCGTTGCAATGGGTCGTGCAATTGTGCGTGAACCGCAGGTCTTTCTCATGGATGAACCGCTCTCAAACCTTGATGCGAAGTTGCGCGTTGCAACTCGTACCCAAATCGCTGCGCTACAACGTCGGCTAGGAATTACAACTGTTTATGTCACTCACGATCAGGTCGAAGCAATGACTATGGGTGATCGCGTTGCCGTACTTAAAGATGGTCTCTTGCAGCAGGTAGACACCCCGAGAAATCTTTATGACAAGCCAGTTAATGCATTTGTTGCTGGATTCATTGGTTCACCTGCAATGAACTTACTTGTCGCGCCAGTATCTGGTGGCAAGGCGCACCTTGGCGGGCTAGATATCGATGTTCCGGCCTCAGCTGGTGCATCTGTCACAGTTGGTATTCGCCCAGAAGGTTGGATTGCTGCAGATAAGGGCTTCCAGGTCCACGTCGAGGTAGTGGAAGAACTCGGTTCAGATGCATTTGTCTATGGAAAGCCAGCCGATCCCGGCATTCAATTCGCACATAGTGTTGACGAGGGTGCGCAAGTAATTGTGCGCTGGGATCCAAAGAATCCACCAAAGGCTGGGCAGACAATCACTGTCGCAAATCTGCCTGGAGCCATCCACCTCTTTGATTCAACAACAGGTGTGCGAATCAACTAATTCTCTTACTGTTCAAAGTCAAGAGTTCCACGCAGAAGGTGAACCTTTCCGCGTCCCACGCGACGCCAGACATCGGTATGCACTAGCGCGGTGTACTCATCGATCCCAAGAAGTACTGAATCATTTTCCGAACGCAGAACAAATGAGGCAACTCGGTCTGGCAGCCAACCCAACATCTTGTCGTAATGTGGAATTACTTCAATATCTGGCAGCAGTGCTAACCCGGGACTATGTACCGCGCGACGGAGGCCCATGATGGTCCCACCAAATGCCATGGCGCCTGCGGAACATCCGGCCAACGATGTGCCAGATCTCCATTGCTTCACAATTTCATCCCAGAGCGGTGATTGCCGGTGAATTTCGGCAACGCGATGCGGGTCTCCCCCCGAGAAATATATGAGCCCAGCATCTGCAATGAGATCTACGTAATCTTGATTGAAGGCATCTTCGCGCTCATGGATGGGCAGATAAACACAGTCACCTCCAATTCGATCTGACTGTTCTTGCCCCAACTCTTTCCAATGATCGCGTCGCGATTGGCCCTCATGCGAGGATGCCGTTGGAATTTGTACGAAGGTATTTTTCATTCCCCGTGAAATTGCTAAATGCAGGAGCTCTCTTTCTAGCTCCTGCATCTGCACTGAATATTCACCAGAACCAACGAGTGCGATTGCACCGGGGTTCTGATTCATGGAATTTATTAAGCCATGGCTTTCTTAAGGTTCTCATCAATTGAATCAAGGAATTGTTGAGTAGTTTGGTATGGAGCATCCTTAGCGATAAGTAGCGCTAAATCCTTAGTCATCTTTCCTTGTTCGACTGTTTCAATACATACGCGCTCTAGCGTCTTGGTGAATTTTGCTAGTTCGGCGTTGTTATCGAGCTTTGCTCGGTGAGCAAGGCCCTGGGTCCACGCAAAGATGGAAGCGATTGGGTTTGTGGAGGTCTCTTTACCTGCTTGGTGATCGCGATAGTGGCGAGTTACCGTTCCGTGCGCGGCCTCTGATTCGCAAATCTTTCCATCTGGAGTCATAAGAACTGATGTCATGAGTCCTAGCGAGCCATAACCCTGTGCGACGGTATCGGATTGCACATCACCGTCGTAGTTCTTACATGCCCAGACATATCCACCTTCCATACGAAGTGACATGGCGACCATGTCATCGATGAGTCGGTGTTCATACCAAATTCCTGCAGCCTCAAATTGTGCTTTGAATTCAGCTTGATAAATCTCTTCAAAGATATCTTTAAAGCGACCATCGTAAGCTTTCAGAATCGTGTTTTTCGTTGACAGATAGACCGGGAACTTGCGAAGAAGTCCGTAATTCAATGATGCCCGAGCAAAGTCACGGATTGAATCATCGACGTTATACATTGCCATCGCAACACCTGAGGATTTGAAATCAAATACCTCAAACTCTTGTGGTGCTGATCCATCTTCTGGAACGTACGAAAGCGTGAGCTTTCCTGGGCCAGGAACCTTGAAATCTGTGGCGCGATACTGATCGCCAAATGCATGGCGGCCAATCACAATCGGCTTAGTCCAGTGTGGAACAAGGCGCGGAACGTTGCTGATAATAATTGGTTCGCGGAAGATAACGCCGCCAAGAATATTGCGGATAGTTCCGTTAGGTGATCTCCACATTTTTTTCAAGCCAAATTCTTCGACACGGGCTTCATCGGGGGTAATCGTTGCGCACTTGATTCCAACGCCGTGCTTCTGAATTGCGCGAGCTGAATCAATGGTGACTTGATCATCAGTTGCATCGCGGTGTTCCATGCCAAGGTCGTAGTACTCAAGGTTTACATCGAGATAGGGCAAAATCAACTTATCTTTAATGAACTGCCAGATGATGCGAGTCATCTCATCACCATCTAGTTCAACAACAGTGCCGACTACTTTGATTTTTGACATCTTCTTCTCCCGATTAGCTTCTTCTTTAAGTCTTCTATTTATAGAGTTTGAACATCAGCTTGCTTGGCACGAACCGCTTCGGCAGCTTCTTTCAGTGAAGCAACTTCGGCGGCTGTCAGAGCACTCTCTACAACTTTACGGATTCCAACTTTGCCAATCTCAGCTTCAACACCGAGATAGACGCCAGAGATTCCGTATTCGCCATCTACCCAGGCGCAGACCGGCATAACTTCACCTGAATCTTCAATCACGGCTTTTGCCATACGAGCGGCTGCCGCAGATGGTGCGTAATAAGCAGAACCAGTTTTAAGTAGAGCGACAACTTCAGCTCCACCGTTACGTGTGCGGTCGACTAGTTCATCAATTTCAGCTTGAGATAACTTCTCTGACAGTGCAACACCGTTTACTGTGCAACGGCTTGGCACTGGAACCATGGTGTCTCCGTGAGAACCCAAGGTGAGGGTCTTAACAGAGGCAACTGGAACACCAAGTTTTTCAGCAACAAAGTTTGTAAAACGGGCGGTGTCGAGCATTCCTGCTTGGCCCATCACGCGATTCTTTGGAAAGTTGGTCGCGATTTGTGCAAGCGCTGTCATCTCATCAAGTGGATTAGAGACCACGATGATGACAGCATTTGGTGAGTGCTTTGCAATGTTTTCCGCGACTCCACGAACGATTCCAGCGTTAACACCGATTAAATCCATTCGGCTCATACCCGGTTTACGCGGAAGTCCAGCGGTAATAACTACAACATCAGAGTTGGCAGTCTTGTCGTATCCAGCGCCTTCAGCTGTCGTTGTTGCACCAGTGATTCGTGTTTCAAAACCTTCGATGGAGCGGGATTGGTTCATATCCAGCGCCAATCCTTCTGGCTTTCCCTCAACGATATCTGTGAGAACTACTTCATCGAAGATGTTGTACTCAGCTAAACGAAGAGCTGTAGTTGATCCGTAAAAACCTGCACCTACAACGGTGACTTTCTTTGCCATAGCGCTGTCCTTTTAATCGATCTGGTTTTATCTTGACGTCGAGAGAACTCTACAACCCATTAGGTAGAGCGATTGCCAACCCGAAGAGCACCACAGCTATTGCTAGCGGGAGATAGCGCTCGAAGGAGCGCGACTTCCACTGCGAGAGGGCAATTACGCCAGTGCCCGCGGAAATCAGTAGCGCCCCGAAACGTACAAATCCGACAACACCAATGAGCACGCCAAGTGCGATGACTATGTACGCAATGCGAAGTTGTAGCGGGGTTATCGCTCGCATGCTTCAACCACATTCATGAGCAGCATCGCACGTGTCATGGGACCAACGCCACCTGGCATCGGTGCAATGAAGGATGCGACATCAAAGACTGTTGGATCAACATCCCCCACTAAGCCTGAATCAGTGCGAGAAATTCCGACATCAAGAACTGCGGCGCCAGCTTTAATCATCTCGGCCTTTAAGAAATGTGGCTGCCCAATCGCGGCAATCACAATATCTGCGCGTTGTGTGTGTGCGATTAAATCTTTGGTACCGGTATGTGTCAGAGTCACAGTTGAATTCTCTTTTTTGCGAGTGAGTAACAACCCCAATGGACGTCCAACTGTCAGACCTCGTCCGATTACTACAACTTCAGCACCTGCAAGTGGAATTTTGTAATGATTTAAGAGTTCAACTATTCCACGTGGTGTGCATGGCAGCGGCGCTGGATATCCAGCCACGAGTCGACCTAAGTTAAGTGGGTGCAATCCATCGGCATCCTTTGCTGGATCAATCGCTTCTAGAATTACTTGGGTGTTAATTGCCGCTGGAAGCGGAAGCTGCACGATATATCCCGTGCACTCAGGTGCCGCGTTCAAATCTTCAATTGCTGCAAGCACATCACTTTGGGTTGCCGAAGCCGGTAAATCTATTCGGATTGAATTGATTCCTACTTCTTGGCAATCCCTGTGTTTGCCTCCGACATAGGAATGTGAACCGGGATCATCTCCAACTAAAACAGTGCCGAGTCCGGGAGTAATTCCGGTCGCCGTAAGTTTGGCGGTTCTAAGTGCGAGATCTTTCTTAATGGAGGCTGCAAGTGCTCTGCCATCAAGTATCTGTGCGCTCATGGACCTATCTTAAGGGGCGCACTATGCGTGCGAGAAATGTCGAGTCCCGGTGAAGAACATTGCGATGCCGGACTTATTTGCAGCGGCAATAACTTCCTCATCGCGCACACTTCCACCTGGTTGCACGATTGCGACCACCCCAGCAGCGGTCAAAATCTCTAACCCATCAGCAAATGGGAAGAAGGCATCTGATGCGCCAACGGTTCCTGCCACACGTAACCCGGCGCGATCTACAGCGAGCTTTGCTGAATCAACGCGGTTTACTTGACCCATTCCAATACCGATTGCCGCTCCATCTTTAGCAAGAAGAATGGCATTGCTCTTAACTGCGCGAACTGCACGCCAAGCAAATATGAGATCTGTCATGACATTTGATGAAACTGGTGCACCTGTTACTTGCTTCCAGTTCTTAGGATCATCTCCATCGCCAGTAATCAGATCAGTCTCCTGAACTAATACGCCACCGGAGACAGGTCGGATTTCCAATGGCGAAATATGAGTACTGGTACAAGTGAGGATTCGAATTGAAGGTTTCTTCATCAAAATTTCGAGCGCGGCTGGTTCGTAAGCTGGAGCAATGATAACTTCAGTAAAAACTTGCGAAAGTGATTCTGCCATCGCTGCCGTGACGGTGCGATTTGCTGCGACGACTCCACCAAATGCCGATACTGGATCACATAAATGCGCCTTTGCATAAGCATCGGCAATATCTGTGCCAATTGCGATACCGCAGGGATTGGCGTGCTTAATGATTGCCACACACGGTTCCGAATGATCAAGGGCTGCGCGCCATGCTGCATCGGCATCGGTGTAATTATTAAATGACATCTCTTTGCCGTGATTCTGCACTGCGCTGACAATTCCGCTTGGACCACCGCGATAAATGGCAGCTTTCTGATGTGGGTTTTCTCCATAGCGCAGTGAATTCTCGCGCTTCCAAATCAGGCCTAGCCAATCCAGATCTTGCATCTCGTAACTAATCGTTGAGCCAAGCCAACTCGCGATCGTGAGATCGTATTCAGCGGTTGTTCGAAATACCTCCAACGCGAGACGCTTTCGCTCTTCAGCTGTAAAGCCGCCGGCTTTAATGGCGGTAAACACTTCGTCATATTGCGATGTGTTACAGACAACGGCTACTGATCCATGATTCTTTGCGGCGCCGCGCAACATTGATGGACCGCCGATATCAATTTGTTCGATGTATTCTGCGAAATCAGCACCGGAAGCTAGCGTTGCTGCAAAGGGATACAAATTAATGACAACAAGATCAAACGGAGCGATATCTAGCTCTTCAATAGCTTTCAGGTGCTCCGGGTTGTTCTGATCGGCCAAAATTCCGGAATGAATTTTTGGGTGCAAGGTCTTGACTCGACCGCCCATAATTTCGGGAAATCCGGTGTAACTACTTACTTCAATCACGGGTATTCCAGCATCGTGCAGCGTCTTGGCGGTAGAACCGGTTGAAAGTATTTCAATACCGGCATCCGTGAGAATTTTGCCAAGTTCCAGCAATCTATCTTTGTCATAGACACTCACTAGCGCCCTACGGATTGGTTTGCGATTAGCCATTGGTTTTCTCCTGCGTTGCCAATATCGAAGCAATGGTCGCAACTATGAGACCTCGTTCCAGAATCTTAATGCGCTCATGCAGTGACTCTTCGGTATCGTCACTGTGTATGTCGAGCTGCGCTTGCGAAATGATTTCACCGGTATCCAGACCGGCGTCAACCCAGTGGATAGTTGTTCCTGTCTGACTGGCCCCAGCGTTGAGCGCATCGCGAACTGCGTGCGCTCCGGGAAATAGCGGAAGCAAGGAAGGGTGGCTATTAATAATTTTGAATCGGGCAACGGTCTTTGCCGAAAGTAAACGCATAAATCCAGCGCTCACTACCAAATCTGGCTTGAGCGCAGCAAGTAACGTCTCTAACTCTCGGTCCCATTCGCCGCGATCTGCCAACATGGGAATTACGTAGGACTCAATCTGTGCCGCCGAAGCTCTCTCAATGACTTGCGCATCACTCTTATCCGAGATCAGCGCAACGATGTCAGCACTAGTGAGAGAAGTTGTCCGAGCATCGAATATTGCCTGCGCCAGAGTTCCACTGCCCGATGCCAAGATGACTACTCTCTTCATCGAACGCCCTTATTTACTATCTTGTTGATTACGAGAATCGTAAGTAGCGCTCCCACTGCCATTTCAATAGCGGCAGAAAGCGCAAATTTCCAGATAGAGACTCCCATCGCGCCCATCTCTGCGGTGATGAGAGACCCGCTGCCGAGATAACCAAGTACTACCAGACCAATAACTGCAAATAAATATGATTGAGCGATAGTGCGCAGATCGAAACTGGAGGTGAGGTATGCCAAGAGAACTCCCAGGCCAATAAAGAAAATGACGCCAAGTAGGGCAAGTGGTTCTCTATCCACTGGAAGTATTCCCAGTAGCGGCAATGCGGGAATCTGATCCAAGTTATACCAATATGGTGAAATCAAAGTTCCGCTACCAACTGCTAATCCAGTTCCGGAAAAGTAGGAAGCAGCTGCCACTGCTGCGTTTGGTAGATAAAGAATATTAAGAATGAGCAGGAGTACCCCACCAAAAATTCCTGGTTGCAGCGAGGTCGTAATATCTCTGACTTGTGAGAGATTGATAAAGATCAGCATCGAAATCAGGATTAGCGAAACTCCAAGCAGAATCGATAGCACTCGTAAACTTATTCGTAACGAGCGCGATGGCACGACCCGATTACCAACTGTCATGGTGGAGACAAGGGCAATAAAAAAGGCGAAGACCGGAGCGAGATACCACTGCGCCGCGACTGGGTTAGATCTACTCATAAAAGCTAGCGCGGTGACGATGAGCGCATAGAGAATTGAAAAGTTAAGTCGAACGCTATTTAGGTCATGGTAGTCACCCTTGAGTTTTTCCAGCGCTCGTGAAAAAGATGAGCGAATAACAAGTAGTGGAAGAACCAAGCCACCGATAGGTAGGTAGGTGAAATATCCAGCGATTCCGGTAGGCGGTAGCGCTAATTGAAAAGGAATGTGATGAGCACCCAACCAAATCCAAATTGCACCACGAATTGGATCTGTAGTTGACCCACTTACACTTCCGGCGGTCGACCAAGCAATGAGCGCAATAAAGGAGAACGGTAGTAACAAATATGCAGCGCTACGTAGTGCATGAGACAACGAGACCAGAAGGACGCGTTGCATCGTTAAATTAACGACCTAAGATGTCGCGCATTAATTGCGCAGTTTCACTCGGTGTCTGTCCTACTCGTACGCCCGCGGCTTCCAGTGCATCCTTCTTTGCTTGTGCGGTACCAGACGAACCAGAAACGATGGCACCAGCATGTCCCATCGTCTTTCCTTCAGGTGCTGTAAATCCTGCAACATAACCCACGACTGGCTTTGTGACATACTCAGAGATAAATGCAGCTGCGCGTTCTTCTGCATCGCCACCAATTTCACCAATCATGACAATCGCAGTTGTCTCGGGATCATCTTGAAATGCGCGTAAGCAATCAATATGCGTTGTTCCGATAACTGGATCTCCACCAATACCAACTGCGGTAGAGAATCCAATGTCTCGTAGTTCGTACATCATTTGATAAGTAAGTGTTCCTGACTTTGAAACAAGTCCGATAGGCCCACGCTTTGTAATGTCTGCCGGAATAATGCCGACATTTGATTGATCTGGACTGATGAGTCCGGGGCAGTTTGGCCCAATGATTTGGGTAGTGCCCTTTTGTAACGAGTATGAATAGAAGTAAGCCGAGTCATGCACCGGAATACCTTCGGTGATAACTACAACCAATGGCATCTTTGCATCAATGGCATCAATGACCGCTGCCTTGGCAAATTTAGGAGGTACAAAGACAACGGAGACGTTAGCGCCGGTTGCAGCCATAGCTTCCGCCACGGTATTGAAAACCGGAAGTGAAGTTCCGTCAATATCTACGACCTGACCGCCCTTACCGGGTGTTACTCCACCAACAACTTTTGAACCTGATGCCAACATGCGGCGAGTGTGCTTTGTTCCTTCAGAACCGGTCATGCCCTGAACAATTATTTTGCTTGCTGCGTTGATAAAGATAGACATTACTTTGCCGCCAATTCTGCAGCGCGAGATGCTGCTCCATCCATGGTCTCTGCTTGCTCTACCAGCGGATGGTTGGCCGCAGTAAGAATTGCCCGTCCTTCAAGAACGTTATTGCCATCAAGTCGAACCACGATTGGCTTAGTTGCCTGTGAGCCAAGGAGTTCAAGGGCTTGCACGATGCCGTTAGCCACCGCATCACACGCAGTGATTCCACCAAATACATTGACGAATACGCTCTTTACATCTGGGTCACCAAGAATAATTGAGAGTCCATCAGCCATCACTTGCGCAGATGCACCTCCGCCGATATCAAGGAAGTTTGCTGGGCGCATTCCGCCAAATTTTTCTCCGGCGTATGCAACAACATCGAGTGTTGACATCACTAGACCGGCGCCATTGCCGATGATTCCAACCTGGCCATTATCGAGCTTGACGTAATTCAAACCTTTAGCTTTCGCTGCCGCTTCAAGGGCGTTTGCGGTGTCATGATCTACAAGCGCTTCGTGATCTGGTTGGCGGAACTCGGCGTTTTCATCGAGGGTGACTTTGCCATCAAGTGCGACAACACGTCCGTCTTCGGTTTTAACAAGTGGATTAACTTCAACAAGAGTTGCATCTTCTGATTGGAAAGTTTCCCAGAGCTTGACCAAGACATCTGCAACTTGATCTGCCACATCGGCTGGGAAGTTCGCCTGGGCCACAATCTCCTTCGCCTTTGCTGGCGAAATTCCATCAACTGCGCTCACTGGAACCTTTGCTAACTTTTCTGGGGCAGTGTGTGCAACTTCTTCAATATCCATACCACCAGCAACAGATGCCATCACAAGGAATGTGCGGTTAGAGCGATCAAGCAGAATTGAAACATAATATTCGTCAACGATAGGCGCTGCCTGAGCAATCATCACTTTATGAACTGTGTGACCCTTAATATCCATTCCAAGAATTGCGCCAGCTTTTTCTTTCGCATCGTTTGCATCAACGGCAAGTTTTACGCCGCCCGCTTTTCCACGTCCACCAACTTTTACTTGGGCCTTAACAACAACTTTGCCACCCATCTTGGCAGCTGCATCGTGCGCTTGGTCTGCAGTTGTCGCAACCGCTCCTTGCAATACAGGAACGTGATGCTTTTCAAAGAGATCGCGGGCTTGGTATTCGTAGAGATCCACTAAAGGGCTCCTTCGGGTGTGGTCAATGTGATGCGCGAGGCACTTACCGGCCAATCCTAAAGGCTTATTCACAGTGCAGTGACAGGGGCATAGCGAAGCAATAAGCGTTTATCGCCGTAGGCCCCGAAATTGATGGTCGCTTCCGATTTATCTCCTTCGCCTGCAACTGCCACAACAGTGCCTAATCCGAATGTGTCATGAGACACACGCTGACCAACTTCAAGAGCCATCGCTGTCGATTTCTTTCCGGTGGCACGCGGTGGAGGACCTGATGGCAATCGAGATTTCTTTACGCCAGATGAGGATGTAAACGATGAACGTCCTTCATTTTTCCACTCAATGAGTTCAGCTGGAATCTCATCTAAAAATCGTGATGCCGGATTGTATTTAGGAGTTCCGAAAGTTAATCGGTACTCAGCACGTGAGATGTAGAGACGTTTTTCTGCTCGTGTGAGTCCGACATATGCAAGCCTACGTTCTTCTTCAATTTCCTTTGGATCATCAAGGGTCCGCGCATGCGGGAAGATTCCATCCTCCATGCCGGTCAGAAATACAGTGGGAAATTCCAGACCCTTGGCAGTATGCAGAGTCATGAGAGTTACAACTCCACCATGATCTTCGCCATCTGGAATCTCATCTGCATCGGAAACCAGCGAGACTTTTTCTAAAAATCCAGAGAGCGAGATTTCTTCATCCTCAATCAATTCTTCAAATGGACGCTCTTCATAATCCATCGATGCCGAGACTAATTCCTTTAAGTTCTCAACTCGTACTTCATCTTGCGGATCTGTGCTTGCTTCGAGTTCAGTGAGTAATCCAGATTGCTCTAGTACCGCTTCGATAATCACCGAAGGCTTGGTCTTTGCCTCTACCAGCGTCTGCAAAGCGGTCAGCATTGAGGTAAATGAGGCGATTGAGTGCGCCGCTTTATTGGGCACCGCCGTTGCCTCAGATACTCGCAAGAGCGCGTTCCAGAAAGAGATTCCGTGAAGCTCGGCAAAATTCTCAACTTCTTCTAGCGCGCGGTCACCAATGCCGCGCTTTGGAAAGTTGATAATTCGGCGCAGCGAAACTTCATCATTTGGATTAGCAAGTACACGAAGATATGCCAGTAAATCCTTTACCTCTTTACGCTCATAGAAGCGCAGTCCACCAACGACTTTGTAAGGAATAGCCGCACGCATAAAGATTTCTTCAAAGATACGAGATTGGGCATTTGTGCGATAGAAAACTGCGGTATCTCCGGGATTTGATTGGCCCATATCTTGGAGCGAACGAATCTCGCTTCTAATGAATTCAGCCTCGTCATACTCTGACTCTGCGACATAACCAGTCAGTGGTGCACCCGAACCGGCATCGGACCACAGATTCTTCTCTTTCCGCGACTCATTCTTGGTGATAACGGCATTTGCTGCGTTAAGAATATTTTGGGTAGAACGATAGTTCTGTTCGAGTAAGACCGTGGTCGCATTTGGATAATCAACTTCGAATTGCAAAATATTACGAATTGTAGCTCCACGAAAACCGTAGATTGATTGGTCAGCATCGCCCACTACGCAGAGTTCGGCCAGTGGAAACCCATCTCCTTCGACCCCGGTAAGTTCCTTAACCAGTTGATACTGTGCATGATTTGTATCCTGGTACTCATCAATCAAAATGTGACGGAAACGAGAGCGGAAGCGGGCTTTTGCCTCCGGAAACTTCTGCAGAACTTGGACTGTCTTCATAATTAAATCGTCAAAATCCATTGCATTCGCCTGCTGTAACCGCTTTTCATACAGGGTGTAAACGTCGGCGACAATCGTTTCGAATTGATTACTGGCTTGGCTCAAGTATTCATAGGGTGTTTGCAATTCGTTCTTGGCGTTTGAAATTAGATTCTGAAATTGACGAGCTGGATATCGCTTGGAATCAAGATTGAGGGTCTCCATCACGCGCGAAATAAGTTTCTGCGAATCGGCCGAATCATAAATACTAAAGGTGCTGCTGTAGCCAAGTCGCTCTACCTCTTGCCGCAACATGCGCACACACGATGAGTGAAAGGTAGAGACCCACATTGACTTGGCCACTGGCCCAACGAGCTCGGTGACGCGCTCTTTCATCTCGCCGGCAGCCTTATTGGTAAATGTAATGGCCAGAATTTCATAGGGGCGCACTTCACGTCTGGCCATAATGAATGCAATTCGGCGAGTAAGTACTCGAGTCTTTCCAGAACCCGCGCCAGCGACTACCAACAGTGGAGATCCGGCATGTGAAACCGCCTTCTGTTGCTGCGGATTAAGTCCGGCTAGCAAAGGGTCGGTCGCGCTCATGCGGCGGAGTCTATTAGGCTTGTGTGTCATGGAGCCCATTGCAGATTCAGAGATCAAGCGCGTTTTAGTTATCAACGCCCATCCCGATGATTCTGATTTCGGTGCATCAGGAACTATTGCCCAATGGGTAGCACAGGGCATAGAGGTTTCCTATGTGCTCTGTACTAATGGCGACCAAGGTGGCGAAGAATCAGGATTTACGAAAGAAGAGATGCCTGCTGTACGTCAGCGGGAGCAACGAGCGGCATGTGCAGCACTTGGAATTAGCGATGTCACATTCCTTAACTATGTAGATGGACATCTCGAGCCGACTATCGCGCTGCGTAAAGATATTGTCAGACAAATACGCCGAGTTCAACCAGATCGCATGATCTGCCAATCACCAGAACGCAATTGGGATCGCATTGGCGCTAGCCACCCAGATCACTTAGCAGCCGGTGAAGCAACTATCCAAGCGGTCTATCCAGATGCGCGTAACCCTTTTGCATTTACTGATTTATTGGAAGTAGAGAATTTACAACCGTGGAAAGTGAAGGAAGTATGGATGCAAGGGCATTCAGAGCCAGATCACTTCGTAGATATCACCGACACCTTCCATTTCAAGTTAGCTGCACTGAAAGAACATGCTTCCCAGACATCTCATATGGAGAACCTTGAGGAGATGCTGCGCGAATGGGGTCAACGCAACGCAGGTCTTGGTGAACTTCCTGAAGGTCGAATCGCGGAAGCCTTTAAAATCGTCAATACAAATTAGTAGCTAAATTACTTAACAACGACAGATTCGATTGCTACTTTAATATTTGGTTTACCGATTCCAGGTGGGTCATTTGGTCCTGACGTTACGCCTTTTGAACCGATATATCTGAGCACATCAATTCCTTTAGTGATTTTTCCCCAGATTGAGTATGAAGGACCAAGTGCAGGTGAATCCCCGTAAACCAAGAAGAATTGGCTGCCGTTGGAATTAGGCCCGGAATTAGCCATTGCCACTGTTCCTGCTGGATAAGTGAGAACTTTGCCGATGGGTAGATTCTCATCGCCATAAGTGAAACCTGGACCTCCACCGCCTTCAGCAGTTGGATCTCCACACTGCAACATGGCAAATCCGGCCACAGCTTCGCGGTGACAAAGGGTCTTGTTGTAAAAGCCAGCTCTTGCAAGTGCGGTTAATTGCGTAACTGTAAATGGTGCCTTTGGATCTAGCGCGATTACTACATCCCCACAATTTGTTTTTAGCGTCATGGTCTTTGGAAGAACTTTGGCGATCTTCTGCGGCGGATTAGTCTTTAACGGCGTGCGAGCTTTCGCCGTTGTCGGCTTACAGACAATCGCTGCAGCGTTAGCTTGGGGCGCGTAGGTAAGTGCTCCCGCTAGAACGAATACCGATACGGCAATGGCGCTGACTTTCTTCATTGTGGCTTCCTATTCCCACTCGATGGTGCCGGGCGGCTTACTTGTGACATCTAAAACTACCCGATTTACTTCGCGGACTTCATTGGTAATACGGGTTGAAATTTTTTCAAGTACATCATAGGGAACGCGTGACCAATCAGCTGTCATTGCATCTTCACTCGACACTGGACGTAAGACGATGGGGTGGCCGTAGGTTCGCCCGTCACCTTGCACTCCAACACTTCGAACATCAGCAAGGAGCACCACTGGGCACTGCCAAATCTCTCGATCAAGACCAGCGGCCTTCAACTCTTCGCGGGCAATCAGGTCTGCCTCGCGCAAGATATCCAAGCGCTCTTGTGTAACTTCACCGATGATGCGGATACCAAGTCCGGGACCTGGAAATGGTTGTCGCCAAATAATCTCTTCTGGCAATCCGAGTTCAAGGCCAACCTGGCGTACCTCATCTTTAAAGAGAGTACGTAGCGGCTCAATGAGCGCAAACTTTAAATCATCAGGTAGTCCGCCCACATTGTGGTGCGACTTAATATTGGCAGTTCCGGTACCGCCACCAGATTCAACAACATCGGGGTACAAGGTGCCCTGCACTAAGAATTCGACATCTCCCCCAGCTGCAATATCTCGCGCTGCAGATTCAAATGAGCGAATGAACTCGCGACCAATAATTTTTCGCTTTGTCTCTGGCTCAGTTACACCGGCAAGGGCGGCAAGGAATTGCTCTCGTGCGTCTACAACAACTAGTTCGATTCCGGTTGCGGCAACGAAATCACGCTGCACTTGTTCTGATTCTCCGCTGCGAAGCAAACCATGATCGACAAAGACGCAAGTAAGTTGATGGCCTACCGCTTTTTGGACGATGGCCGCGGCAACTGCGGAATCAACGCCACCGGAGAGGCCACAAATTACGCGCTTGGCGCCAATGGCAGCTTTCGCTTTTGCTACTTCATCTTCGGCAATGTTCTGAGTTGTCCAACTCGGTTTACAACCGGCGATGTTAGTGAGCCAATTCTGCAAGATTGCTTGACCGTATTCTGAGTGCAATACCTCAGGGTGAAATTGCACTCCCGCTAACTTGCCAGTGGCATCTTCAAATGCGGCGATTGAAGTATCTGCCGTTGCCGCCGAAATGCTAAAGCCGCACGGAACTTCTGCAACCGCATCGCCATGTGACATCCAGACCGATTGAGTTGCGGGAAGTCCGGCAAAAATCTTTGAGCCACTCTTTACTTCAAGTGCGGTGCGACCAAACTCTGATTTGCCAGTCTGTGCAACCACACCCGCAAGTGCTGCCGCCATTGTTTGAAATCCGTAACAAATACCAAAGATTGGAATGCCTAAAGCAAAAATTGCCGGGTCAAATTTTGGTGCGTGATCTGCGTACACAGAAGAGGGCCCACCAGAAAGAATGATTGCTTCTGGGTTCTTGGCACTTACTTCAGTAGCTGTTATTGATGACGGAACAATCTCTGAATACACCTTTGCTTCGCGCACGCGACGAGCGATAAGTTGTGCATACTGTGCGCCGAAATCGACGACCAGTACTCCGTGCTTATCTGCCATGCTGCATAACGATTTCTACCCGCTGGAATGACTTCACATCTGAGTATCCGCAGGTGGCCATTGCTCGGCGTAGTGCACCAAATAAGTTCATTGAGCCATCAGATGCATGTGAAGGACCAGTTAAAATCTCTTCCAGGCTTCCAACCGTTCCCACATTAACGCGCTGTCCGCGCGGAACTTCCGGATGATAGGCCTCAGATCCCCAGTGCCAACCAAGACCCGGTGATTCAACTGCTTTTGCGAGTGCGGCGCCCATCATGACGGCATCTGCGCCACACGCAATTGCCTTTGCAATGTTTCCGGATTTTCCAACTGCGCCGTCGGCAATGACATGCACATAACGTCCACCAGATTCATCGAGGTATTCACGTCGCGCTGCAGCTACGTCGGCAATTGCGGTTGCCATTGGGACTTCAATTCCAAGAACTGTTTGTGTGGTGTGTGCAGCGCCGCCACCGAAGCCAACTAGAACTCCAGCTGCGCCAGCGCGCATCAGGTGAAGTGCGCCAGTTATTGTTGCAACTCCGCCTACGATGACAGGGACATCTAGCTCGTAGATAAATTTTTTGAGGTTAAGCGCTTCATTTTCGGCAGCGACATGTTCGGCCGAAACTGTGGTGCCACGAATTACAAAGATATCCACCCCGGCATCGATTACTGCTTTGTGGAGTTGCACAGTTCGCTGTGGTGAGAGCGAAGCTGCCACCGTGACACCGGAATCACGAATCGTCTTGATGCGCTCTTTAATTAACTCTGGGCGAATCGGCGCTGCATAAATCTCTTGCATACGTCGCGTTGCATGCTTATCCGGCATTGATGCGATTTCGCCAAGTGGAATACGTGGATCTTCATAGCGAGTCCATAGCCCTTCAAGATTTAGAACTCCGAGGCCGCCCAATTTTCCAATCGCAATTGCGGTATCAGGTGAGACAACTGAATCCATCGGCGCTGCAATGAGCGGCAGGTCGAACTTGTAGGCATCAATTTGCCAAGAAGTAGAGACATCTTCGGGCGTACGAGTGCGCCGACTTGGGACGATGGCGATATCTTCAAATGAGTAAGCCTGGCGCGCTCTTTTTCCGGGTGCGAGTTCGTAATCCATAGTTATTTCTTCTTACTGTAGTTAGGGGCATCAGCCACATGAAGAACATCATGTGGGTGGCTCTCTTGTAAGCCAGCTGCCGTAATCTGAATGAGTCGACCTTCACGACGGAGCGTTTCGATATCTGGCGCTCCGGCATATCCCATACCGCTTCGAAGTCCGCCAACAAGTTGGTGCACAACATCTGCAACCGGGCCCCGATAGGCAACTTTTCCTTCAATGCCCTCTGGTACAAGTTTGTCTTCTGAAAGAACATCATCTTGCATGTAACGATCTTTGGAATACGATTTTTGTTCGCCTCGAGATTGCATCGCACCAAGTGAACCCATGCCGCGATAGGCCTTGTATGTGCGACCATCAATTTCAACGAGTTCGCCTGGAGATTCCGCGCATCCGGCCAAAAGAGATCCGAGCATTACTGAATGCGCACCAGCAACTATTGCTTTGACGATGTCACCAGAATATTGAAGTCCACCATCTGCAATCAATGGAATGCCAGCCTTGTTACAGGCCTTGGAAGCTTCGATGATTGCAGTTACTTGTGGGACACCGACGCCGGCAACAACACGAGTGGTGCAGATTGATCCGGGGCCGACGCCGACCTTGACGGCATCGGCACCAGCATTGATAAGCGCCTGCGCACCAGCGCGAGTTGCCACATTTCCACCGATGATTTCAATGGTGGAAGAAAAATTCTTAATGCGAGTAATCGCATCGAGCACTGCGCGGTGGTGGCCGTGGGCGGTGTCAACAACAACGACATCAACGCCAGCTTCAATAAGTGCTTGCGCGCGAGCAAAACCATCATCGCCCACTCCTACAGCGGCCCCCGCAAGGCCAACGTTTTTAACCAACTTTACGTGCGCGACTTGTTCAGCTATTGGCAAGTTGCGGTGGATGATTCCGATGCCACCAGCCTTTGCCATCGCAATCGCCATCATTGATTCAGTCACGGTATCCATAGCCGAAGAAACGACCGGAACCGCCAAAGTAATATTTCGAGTAAGGCGAGTAGATGTATCTACTTCAGAGGGAACGACATCTGATGCATCGGGAAGTAAGAGCACATCGTCATAGGTCAGGCCAAGGAGGGCGACCTTTTCCGAATCGATACTCATCGTCTTAGCTCTCCTCGTGATGTGCGAGAATGAAGTCTACCTGCTCGATTACGCGCCTAACGCCTGCACAATCTCATCACAGGCCTGCTCCAGCCCCTCTGCACGAATGACTGCATCGCAATTAATCGCATCCCATCCGGGGCCGCCCACGATTACGCGCGGGGCCGGGCGAACTGCTGGCAAGTCTTGCCAGTACTTCTGTTCCGCATTCTTAGGTAGCTGTGCCCATAAGAAAATTGCAGGTGGACCACATCGTGTGACCATCGCCGAAATTGCAGAGAGCGGTGTCCGTGGACCAAGTACATAGGATTCAACATTTCGCTCGCAGAGAGCTGCGGCGAGTGCATGTAGCGGCAGTGAATGTAACTCCTCGCCTACCGCGGCAATCAATACTGGACGGGCGTTGACTGGTTTTTTTAATTCAACAACTCGTTGCAGTAGCGTTTTTTTCAAAACTTCAGAGAAGAGGTGTTCGAGTTCGATTCCTTTTTGAAAATTCTCCCACTCTTCGCCAATCAAAAAGAGTGTTGGCACAATGACATCAGACCAGGCGGCTTCAACCCCGTACTCATCAAGTTCGTGATTGAGGGTGGTTTCAATGAAAGTCCGATCAAAACTTTGCAGGGATCTAAAAAGTGCATCCACTACATCTTCTCGGACTTCAATCTCTCTCACGAGTTTCTTGACGCTGACCTGACCTTTAAAGCTCTTGGCTTGTTCAGCTGCCTCCGCCGGAGCAACACCGGCGACAATCAAACGTCGCATCATTGTAAGTTTTGCTAAGTCGGCTGGGCAGTAACGTCGATGCTCACCCTCTTGATGCTCTGATGGGCCAAGGCCATAGCGACGAGCCCAGGTTCGAAGCGTTGCCGGGGCGACACCTATTCGTCGGGCTACGGCGGCGACCGTGAGCTTCTCTTCTACCTTTGGCGCCATGGCGCTATCCTCTCGAAAAGTGGCTCAACTCACCATCTGAAAAACGGACAAATCGGGAGTTGAATAGGGCACGAAACGATTGTCTATTGAACAACGTATGAATCGGTTGTACGCTCTCCTCACACAGGTCAAAGGAGAAAAACAATGGCTGAACTATCACGACTACCGAAACCAATTGCGGAGCAATGGGATTGGCAGTATGAAGGCGCATGCCGTTCGATGGATTCAGAGATGTTCTTCCATCCTGATGGAGAACGTGGACCCCGTCGCCGCAACCGCGAAAATGCTGCCAAAACTATCTGCGCATCATGCCCAGTCATCGCTGCCTGCCGCACACATGCGCTCGCCGTGCAAGAGCCATACGGTATCTGGGGTGGTCTCTCAGAAGATGATCGCACTGCGATTTTAATTCAACGCGGTATTCCAGTTATTTCGCATGCTTCCTAAATATTAAAAGAGAAAAAACCCCCGTACTCGAATTGAGTGCGGGGGTTTTCCTTTGATTCTTACTTAGTGGCTATCTTTATTGCCACATCGCGAGCTTAGTGGCTATGCCCACCAGGGCCATGTGAATGTCCATGCCCACCAGCAGCTGGCTCTTGATCTGCTGGACGTTCGAATACAACAGCTTCTGTTGTAATAAACATCGCAGCGATAGAGGCAGCGTTTGCAAGCGCTGAACGAGTTACTTTCACTGGATCGATAACGCCATCTTTTACAAGATCGCCATAGACATCAGTTGCAGCGTTGAAGCCTTCGTGTGACTTAAGCGCGCGGACCTTTGCAACTACTACGTAGCCCTCAAGCCCTGCGTTTTCAGCAATCCAGCGAAGTGGTTCGTCGCATGCCTTGCGAACAAGTGCAACACCAACAGCCTTATCGCCAGTGAATCCAAGGTTGTCGTTTAGCGCATCGGCAGCATGCACAAGTGCAGCGCCTCCACCAATAACGATTCCTTCTTCCACAGCCGCGCGAGTTGCAGAGATAGCATCTTCAAGACGGTGCTTCTTCTCTTTCAATTCGACTTCGGTATGTGCGCCGACCTTGATGACACAGACGCCACCGGCAAGCTTTGCAACGCGCTCTTGCAACTTCTCGCGATCCCAGTCGGAATCAGATGATGCGATTTCATTGCGGATTTCAGTAACGCGACCAGCAACGAGTGCTTTATCGCCAGCTCCATCAACAATGGTGGTTGCATCTTTGGTGATAACGATGCGACGGGCGCGACCGAGATCTTCCAGAGTTGCAGCCTCGAGCTTCATTCCAATTTCACCTGAGATAACTGTGGCTCCGGTCAAGATTGCGATGTCTTGCAACATTGCCTTGCGACGATCTCCAAAGCCTGGCGCCTTTACTGCAGCCGATGTAAATACTCCGCGCATACGGTTTACAACGAGTGTAGAAAGCGCTTCACCTTCAACATCTTCAGCAATAATCAAGAGCGGCTTTCCTGTCTGGGAAACCTTCTCAAGAAGTGGAAGGAGTTCAGGAAGAGCTGAAATCTTATTGGCAGAGATGAGAACGTAGGCATCATCGAGTACAGATTCCATACGATCTTGATCTGTCACGAAGTATGGCGAGATGTAACCCTTATCGAATTGCATTCCTTCAGCGAACTCGAGTTCGAGCGCTGTTGTAGATGCTTCTTCGACAGTGATTACGCCATCTTTGCCGACCTTATCCATGGCCTCTGCGATGAGGTCACCAATTGCACGATCTTGGGCAGAAATTGTGGCGACATCGGCAATCTGTGCCTTGTCCTTCACAACTGTTGCATTCTCGCGCAGGCGTGCTGAAACAGCTTCAACAGCTGCTTCGATTCCAAGCTTGAGATCCATTGGTTGCGCACCGGCAGCAAGGTTACGAAGACCTTCCTTGACCATTGCTTGCGCCAGAACTGTTGCAGTTGTTGTTCCATCACCAGCGACATCGTTGGTCTTGGTAGCAACTTCCTTAACGAGCTGTGCGCCCATATTTTCTACTGGATCTGAAAGTTCAATCTCTTTTGCAATTGTTACGCCATCGTTGGTAATTGTTGGTGCACCAAATGACTTTGCGATAACAACGTTACGTCCCTTAGGGCCGAGTGTTACCTTGACGGTGTCAGCGAGCTGATTAACACCGCGTTCCATTGCGCGACGAGCGTGCTCGTCGAATTCCAACATTTTTCCCATGGATTACTTCTCAATAATCGCGAGAATGTCGCGGGCAGAGAGCACGAGGTACTCCTCGTTGTTGTACTTAACTTCAGTTCCGCCATACTTGCTGTAGAGAACGACGTCTCCAACTTTGACATCCATTGGTACGCGAGCGCCATCATCGAAGCGGCCTGGGCCGACAGCAACAACTGTGCCTTCCTGTGGCTTCTCTTTGGCGGTATCTGGGATAACAAGACCTGATGCAGTTGTGGTCTCAGCTTCATTTGCCTTCACAACGATGCGATCTTCAAGCGGCTTAATGGCTACTGCCATGGTGATACTCCTTCATTTTCGAGTGTTAATTTCGATTGTGATCCACTGTGTCAGGCGCCCACCGCAATTAGCAGTGTGGACCCGAGAGTGCTAACGCCAAGCCTAGGGGCGCTTATTCCACCCGGCAAATCCAAGAGTTAGAGGCTTACCTGCTCAACCTTCAGGCTGGAATCAGCGTCGAAGGCGCCATGAGTGGCCGGTCTGCCGGCGCTGAGCATTAGCGATCCCAGGGCTGCCACCATCGCACCGTTATCGGTACAGAGGCCGGCGGCCGGGATCCGCAGTTCGATTCCCGCCTTGGCGCAACGCTCTGCGGCAACGGCGCGAAGACGTGAATTTGCAGCCACCCCGCCGGCGATTACTAATGAGTTAATGCCGGTTGATTTACAGGCGGCAAGAGCTTTCAAAAGTAGAACATCAACAATCGATTCTTGGAATGAAGCGGCTACATCGGCGCGGATAAATACCGGAGTGTTCTCGATGTAACGAGCTACCGCCGTTTTCAGCCCCGAGAAAGAAAATTCATATGGACGAGTTTCCCAATCTTGTGAAGTTGTCAGCCCTCTTGGGAATTCAATGGCGGTAGCAGATCCGCCCACTGCCTCCCGGTCAATTGCTGGACCACCCGGAAAACCTAGCGCCAGTAAACGTGCAATTTTATCGAACGCTTCGCCGGCTGCGTCATCCATCGTCGCACCTAATTTGGTAATGGATCCAGTGATGTCATCAACTTGCAAAAGTGAAGAGTGACCACCGCTAACTAGCAGCGCAATAGTTGGATCGGTTGGTTTTTCATGAGTTAAGTAATCAACCGAGACGTGGGCAGCTAAGTGATTAACCCCGTAGAGCGGGCGGCCAAGACCTTGGGCCAATCCGCTTGCCGATGCAACACCGACAAGTAGAGCGCCTACTAATCCGGGGCCAGCCGTTACTGCAATCGCATCAATATCCTGAAGCGAAATTTGGGCATCGGCAACTGCCCGTTCAATGCTAGGCAACATCGCCGCTAGGTGCGCCCGCGAAGCAATTTCCGGAACAACTCCCCCGAAGCGGGCATGTTCATCCACGCTCGATGCGATGACATTGGCAAGTAAGGTGCGACCGCGCACGATTCCAATTGCCGTTTCATCGCACGAAGTTTCAATTCCAAGAACGATTGGCTGCATTATGCGAAATCCTTTCGCATCACCAAGGCATCTTGCCCGGGTCCGTAATAATCCATGCGCACCGAAATCTTCATATAGCCAAGTGCTTTGTAAAGATCGATGGCTGATTCGTTGGTCTGCTCGACTTCTAGCATCATGGCGCTGGCTCCACGCTCTCGCGACCACTCTTCAATTTGGCGCATAAATTCGCGTGCGATGCCCTGCCGGCGAAATTCAGGGGCTACTGCCACGGTGAGAATATCCGCCTCAACACCGGGGGCGGGCAGAAATACTCCGCAATAACCAATAATTCGATTTTCGCTCTCTGCCACCGACATAAAACGCGTCCGCGGAATTCCGGCAAACTCTTCTTTGAACTGCGCAGCGCTCCACGGCGAATATGGAAACAACTCTTTCTCGTACCCGACAAGTACTGGGATATCTAGCGCGATGGGCTGACGATAGGTAATCATCATCGCTCCGCAGTGGGCACAGCATCGGGACGGCGCAAATACATTGGTTCAGTGACGTTCTGACTCGCTACCAGCGCAACAAGCTTTTGCATATCTGGATACAGATCAATGATGAAATCAGAGACCTCATCTGGTTTATTCACTGATGGACCAGCGACTCGAAGGCCAGCTTTGTAGGTGGCCCAATAAATTTCTTTTCGGCGGGCATCTATCGCAACCGTGTATTGATCTTTATCAATCGCAATCGCATCGAGTGAACAAATACCGATGACCGGAATCTGACGGGCCAGTGCAAAGCACTGCGCAAAAGCAATCCCAACGCGAAGACCCGTAAATGGTCCTGGCCCCATTCCGACAACTACTTGGTGAGGTGGTTTGGCTACCTTGAGCGCTTGTGCAACAAGTTCGGAAAGTGCGCGGCCGTGATCAGTTGGCCCTTCGTGCGCTTTTTCAAAGAGAACCACACCATCTTCAACGATTCCAACAATTGTTTTGGAAGTCGAGGTATCGATTGCGAGTGAGATTGTCATAGGTCTACACCTTGCCAACGGAGGCCAATTTTATTAATTGTTACTTCGCGAACTTCTTCGGTGCGATCTATTGTGATTTCAAGGCGTTCATCACTTAAGCGGGCAGATTCCGGCCCACCCCATTCAATAACTGTCACTGCATCTTCGCGAGCAGTATCCAGATCTAAATCATCTAAGTACGCAGCTGCGTTGCCACCTTCAAGTAGGCGATAGGCATCAACATGAATAAGTGAAAGCGGAGCTTTGTGAATACGTGAAATCACAAAGGTGGGCGAGGTAACGTCATGAATTCCAAGCGCCTGACCGATTCCCTGCACCAACACAGTTTTGCCTGCACCTAGTGGCCCGTTAAGCAGGATGAGATCACCGGCGCGAGACTGTTGACCGATGCGCAGACCGAGCGCCTGCATATCGGGCGCTGATTGGATTCTCACTTATAAAGGATAGATGATAGGCAAAAAGTAGAAGGGCCCCGGTCGCCCGAGGCCCTTCTACTTAACATATTGCTGAATTAATAGCCGAAGTTGTACTTCAGATCGGCTGGGCGATAATCAATATCTCCACTGAGGTAGGGAACTTTCGTTGCTATGTACTCAACATATGACGCGGTTGGAACCTTTCCTGTTTTAGCAGCAATTGCGAGCATATCTACCCATGTCTTCATCTGCTTGGTTGTGAAGTCCTGATGCCCAACACCTGATGCCGCTGGAGCGGCTGTCAGATCTGGTGCACCAGTTGCAGTGAACTTGGTATACGTCTCCGGAGTAGTTGCGTAGAGTGCAAGCGTATTCCAGATTGGCTTTCGGCCAGTCATGGTCTTCTCCCACTCAGCGAGTCTCTTCTCGTATACCTCACGCTTGCGATCTACATAGCGGGAAGAGTTGCCAGCAAAGACCAGACGATCAGCTTCATTAGAGAGCAAGATTGTTGGCTTAGTCGAGGTAAAGGAAGACTTATCAAGCGCTTTGAATTTAGCAATTGCATCGGCGTTACCGGTTACACGAGGTGCCATTGATAGAACGCCAAGCATTCCGTTAATGCCATCATCTCCAGATAGACCTAGGTTGTAACGACCAGCATCGCCTTCATCAAGCATTGCTGCCCAATTAGTCTTTGTATTGTCATAGAAACCAGGACCTGTTATTTCAGAGAGTGACTGACCTGCAAGCATGCCGGTCGCAACGGCATCTGCCATGTTTTCAAGAATTGCAACTGTTGCATTGATGCTGCCTTCAGGAACGAGCGTGCTGGTTGAGATTCCATCCATATGCGCGCTCTTTGTTGGTACTCCAGTAAGGAGACCAGTAAGAAGTAGCGCTGAACGTTGTGGAATACCAGATCCCTTTAGCGCTGCAGGATATTCAAGTCCCGGAGCCCCGTAGTTCACTTGCCAAGTTTTGAGAAGTGCAACCACCTTCAACAGTTCACCTACTGATGCCATGTGGCCAGCTGCACCTTTAACTCCTAGCGCCGCGCAGCCCTTGATTGTTGGGTCAGCAAAGACGCTAAGGATGTAGAAGATGTCGCAGGCAGATTGCAGTGAATCAGCGATTGATGGCGTTGTTCCAGCCAAGATACCGACTGAATCGGCATAGGTTGGATACTTCTCAACGAATGGTGTGATGATTGAACCGGCCTGGGAAGAACCGTAGACAACCTTCTTCTGAATCTTGGTGCCGTACTTAGCCATGGCGGTATCGATAACTTCCTTAAGCATCTCTACTCGGAAAGTGTTATTCCAGCCACGCATACCCTGCACGGTTCCGTCATATGCAGCGACACCGTAACCTGCGAGCATCATCTCTTTCGAGATGTCCTTGCGAGTTGAGTTGCTGTAAGGAGTGATTTCTTCTACTCCGGTTGGGACTGCAGAGACTCCTGGATATGTTGGACGGAAGCCGTGCTCCCAAAAGAACATTGTTCCTTTGAAGTTTGCTGGAACCTTAAATACATAACCAGCACCGTTTGTGAGCTTTCCAAGACAGGTTTCGATGCCCGTCTTGTCAGTTGTACATGTTGGTGCTGCTGCGTTTGCTGCAGGAACAGATACGAGAACACCGGCCGCAACTATTGCTGCTGCGCCTACTGTTGCGATTGATTTACGGATTGATAGTTTCATCTGATTAACCAACCTTTGGTAGTGCATCGGCTGCGATTGCAGGTCGTGTGTATTTGAGTTCGGTTACAGCACCCTTAGCGGAATCAGTTGTCCACACTTTACGTGTGCCATCGATTGGCTTAAGAACTGCTGTTGCATCGTATTTTCCAATCCAGAAGCCGGTATATGCCTCGTGGGTCTTTGCTGAATACCCAAGCGGAGCAAGAGCTGCACTAGATAACTTAGCTGGGTTGTTTTCAATGTACTTGATGATTCCAGCACGTGTGAGGTTCTTACCCGCACCCATAAGAGCTGCAGTCATGGTGTAGCCAATGTTCATACCTTGCAGAACATTGTTATCCCATGCCTTGCCTGTCTCAGGACCCTTATTGAATTCGTCGTTGATCTTCTTGAATGCCTTAACCCATTCATCATCTGCTTCACCTGGTGATGGAGCGTGTGATGCCGAGATTGTTCCAGCTAGTAAGCCAGCAGATACCGCTGCCGGGATTCCTCGTGCACCCAGAATTGTCTGGAAGGTTGTTGCATCTGAACCAACTGAGATCACTACATATTGTGGCTTGTAGCCAATCTTGTTTGAAGATGCCACTGCTGCGGCAAATGCTGAAGCGACAGCACCAACGATAACCACTTCAACGTTGTTGTCTTTGAGCTGCTGCATCTGAGCATCCAAGCCACTGCCTTGTGATCCTGCAACAAATGTCGCTGCGTTCTTCTTGGCTGTGAAAGTTAGGCCTGCAGTTGCTAGTCCTTCGACAGTGTTACGGCCGAAGTCATCGGTCTGGTAAAGAATTCCGACGTTCTTGGTGGCCATATTCTCCTTGATGTACTTTCCAAGGATCTTCGCTTCGGTTACATAAGTACCGAGACTGCCGAATGTTGTTGGGTACTTCTTAGGATCTGTATAGAAACCGCTATATCCACTAAGGACGAAGAGGTCAGGGATTCCACGACGATTAATATCTTTGATTACTGAGATGTGTGTCTGGGTTCCAATTGAACCGACCATCGCAAAGACCTTATCTTTATTGATGAGTCTAGAAGCGGTAGTAACTGTCTTGCCCGCCTTATATTCATCGTCATAAGCAATCAAAGTGATTTTGCGGCCGTTAACGCCGCCCTTTGAATTTACATAATCGAAGTAGGCGCGCATTGCGTCATCAACCTTGTTATAACCCGGGCTAGCTGGGCCAGTCTGTGGCAACTGCATTCCTAGAATAATTTCAGTGTCGCTTACACCTGGTGTGCTCGCACCCTGGGCTGGCATCGCTGAGAGCGCGAGCGCGCCAACGAGAGCCGCAGAGATAACTGCGATGGATTTACGAGGTGATCGGGACAGAGATGCACGATTTTTCACTGCATTCACTCTTTCTCTTTGCCTTTTATGCGACGAGGACGCGGATGCGGCCCTATCGCCACCAGCCCCGAGGTGGGCTAGAACGGCCTCACGTTAACAGATACCGAAGAATAAGTGAACGGAAAGTGTCCAACTCGCAGGAAAATCTATGCCTTAAATCTGGCTGGAAAGGATTAATTGCGGCTTTTTATCGGTCTTACTTATGTCTGTGAAGTCGAGTGCCTGCCACCCCGGCAGGGTTTATCACCACGGTCAGGATAAGCAAAAGACTCGAGATTAGTGCCGGTAGGAAATTTGATACTTGTTCACTGAGCTCGAAGTTGCCGAGAACAAGTTCAATCCAATCTGGCAAGAAGACGACAATGACCGTTCCGATAAATGCGCCGGTAATACTTCGGATTCCGCCAAGAACCGCCGCTGTTAGGAGCAATAGCGAGAGTGAAACCGGATAGACGCTCGGGCCTACTAATCCGCGTAGCCCGTAGAGGGCGCCTGATAAGCCAGCGAAAGAAGATGAAACAACAAAAACAAAGATTTTCTGGCGCGAGAAATTAACTCCGCTGAGTGATGTTGCAGTTTCATTATCTCGAATTGATCGCCACATCCGCCCAGTGCGGGACATAAGAATATTTGATGCAAAAAAGAGGGCGATGGCAGCAAAGGGAAGTGCAACATAGATCTGCCACTGTTCATATGTCGGTTCGCCAAATAGATTGGAGAACCATTGCGGTGGGTACCCCACATCAACTGGTAAACCTTCATCTCCCTTAAAGACGGACATAAATCTATTTGCAATTGTTGGAATTGCGAGCGCAATTACTAGTGTCGTTCCAGCCAGGTAAGGTCCGCGTAATCGCGCTGCGGCAACACCTAGCAGAAGACCGGCTAGTGCCGAGGTGATAATCGAGAGCGGTACTGCCACCCAGAGTGAAAGTTTGTAATTAATCATCAGCAGTGCATTGGAGTAGCCACCGACGGCCATCAGTGCTCCTTGTCCTAGTGATAACTGCCCGGAAATTCCGGTGAGCAGCGTTACTGATAAAACGCCGATAAACAAGATCAGCACAACTGCAAGTTGTCCTTGGTTATAGGCATCGAATCGCGCGCCGACCAGCAGGATCAGCACTGTGAAAACGAGAGTGCGAATCAAACTGGTGCGAGCAATCGATTTTTGCTTTGTCTTAGACACGGCGCGCATCCATTGATCCGAGAATTCCACGAGGTCGAATAATCAAGACAAGGAGTAGCACTGCCAAGATTGCAAGGAAGACATCCTCAGGTGTGTCATAGAAGGTCACAAATGAGATGACCATTCCGAGAATGAACCCGCCAAGCACCGCACCTGCTGGACTATCGAGCCCACCTACTACGGCTGCAGTGAAGCCCACAATCAAAACCAGATCAAGTGTGTTGGGAGATAAATTCGAGGTTGGGGTAATGAGTAGTCCTGCGAGTGAAGATGCAGCACCAGAAATAGCCCAACTAATTGTGCGGGTTCGGTTGGTGCGGATTCCACTGAGCTTTGCCACTTCTTGGTTGAGTGCGGTTGCTCGCATGGCAAGTCCAATTCCAGTTTTAGTAAAGAAGAGTGTTGTGATGATCAACGTTACCGTCACAATCGAAACTACAAAGAGATCGAAGGAAGTAAAGGGCAGAACATTGCCGGCAAAAGTAAATCCTTCTTGTTTTGCAGGTGCGGGAAAACCACGTTCTTCGGCTGCCCAGATAATTCCGGCAAGTGCTTGCAACACACCAAGAATTCCAAGCGATGCAATAACGGGAACGGCCGCCCGCATGGATTCACTACTTAACAGTTCACTCTGTTTCTTATTTGAAAGTGGTCGCATCACCAACACATCGAGAAGTGCGCCGAGTGCGGCTCCGGAAACAAGAGCGACAAAGAAAGCAATCCAATAAGAGTTACCACTATTGATGAGTGTGGATGCGATGTAGGTGCTAAACATGGCTTGACCCATTTGGGCAAAGTTCACGATGCCAGCTCCGCGCCAGACAATAACTAGGCCGAGTGCGACGAGTGCAAAAATCGCTCCGCGCGATGTACCTGATGAGAGGGCGGCTAAGAAAGTATTCATCAATACCCCAAATATGCGGCGCGTAGTTGGGCGTCGGCTTTGAGCTCGGAAGCTGGGCGATCTGCCACGACTTTTCCTAGTGCGAGAAGTACTCCATGGTCGGCGACACTTAATGCGGTATTTGCGTTCTGTTCCACAAGTAAAACTGAAAGTCCTGTTGTTCGGCATAAGGTATTTACAGAATCGATGATTTGTTCAACCACAAGTGGTGCCAGTCCAAGAGAAGGTTCGTCAAGCAGTAGCAACTGCGGGCGCGAAACAAGTGCGCGGCTAATTGCCAGCATCTGACGTTCGCCGCCTGAAAGGGTGCCTGCCAACTGCTTGCGGCGCTCTTTCAGTCGTGGAAAGAGTGCATACATTTCATCCATCGCCGCTGATACATCTGACTTAAATTTTCTTCGACGAAAAAGCGAACCCATTGAGATATTTTCTTCAACGCTCAGCTCTGAAATCACTGCATGGCCCTCTGGAACATGTGCGATACCTAAGCGGACAATCTCTTCCGGGCGCTTACCTAGGATTGATTGCCCTTTCCAGGTAATTGAGCCCGACGATGGATGCTCAAGTCCGGAAATTGTGCGCAACAGCGTGCTTTTGCCTGCACCATTAGCGCCAATCACCGTTGTAATTTTTGATTCTTGCGCCATCATAGATACGCCATCGATAGCAATCACAGATCCAAACCGAGTGACGAGATTTTCAATATTAAGCATTCTCGCCGCCTAACTTCTCACTGCCACTCTGATTAGACGTTCCAAGGTAGGCCGCAAGTACCGCCGGGTCGCGCTTTACCGTATCAAAGCTGCCACTAGAGATTACTTTTCCAAAGTTCAAAACGTAAACTTGGTCAGAGATTGCACCAATAAAATCCACATGGTGTTCGACAATAATGATTGCGCAGCGTTCTTTAAGTTGTTTCAAAAGTGCAGCGAATTTATCAATGTCATCCTGGCCGAGGCCCGCAGCAGGTTCATCGAGAAGTAGTAACTTCGGATTTGAAACTAAAGCGCGAGCAACTGAGACTCGCTTACTTTCAGGATAAGTGAGTTCACCGGGCATCTTCTCCGCTAGATCTAGCGCTCCTGCCCAAGCAAGTGCATCACTTGCCCGCCGACGAAGTTTTGCTTCGGCCTGCCCTGATAAACCAAATAGATCTTGTAAAAAGTTAGCACCATTTGTCTGATCTGCACCCATCATGACATTTTCAATAACGCTCAATCCGCTAAATAATCCAACACCTTGTAAAGTGCGACTGATACCCATCGCGGCAAGTTCGTGACTGGCCGGCCAATTCAACTCTTTGCCTGCAACAGACATCTTTCCAGCGGCAGGTGCGACAAGTCCTGAAATAGCGTTGAATATTGTTGTCTTTCCTGCGCCGTTTGGGCCAATCAATCCCACAATTGTGTTGGGTGCAATCTCAATGAATACATCATCGAGTGCGGTCAAGCCACCAAATTTAACGGTGAGATTAGAAATTGATAGAACTGCACTGGCAGTCATGGCAACCTCACCTTCATTCTCGCTAAATCTTTTTCGCAACTACTAGTACACATGGGGCGCGTAGATTCTAGGCACACGCGGGCCGATTCGTGTCACTATCTCGTAATTAATTGATTGTGATGCCGCTCCCCAGTCATCGGCTGTGTACTCACCGTGTGAGCCATTGCCAAAAATTGTTACCCAATCCCCTGATTTTGCCTTGGAGTCAGAACCTAGCTCGACGACGAATTGATCCATAGATACGCGCCCAATAATCGGTGCGCGCTTGCCCGCAGACCAGATGCCTGCAGTCCGGGCGATACGCGGAATGCCATCGGCATATCCCATCGCAACAACTCCCAATTTAGTATCCGCACTTGTGCTTTGCGTAGCCCCATAACCGACAGGCGTATTGGCTGGGACATCCTTTACTAAGTAGAGAGCAGCGCGCAATTGCATGGCCGGGCGAAGGCCAAGTGATTTGGAATCACCAAGAGTCTGTACATCAGGTGAAAGTCCGTACATGGCAATACCTGTACGCACCATGTCAAAAGCTGCGGCGCTATTTTTGAGAGTTGCCGCAGAGTTGGACAAGTGTCTAATGATGTTGTTCTGTCCAAGTGAATTCAAATGTGCAACGGCATCATTAAATCGATCTAATTGTTCACTATTCTGTTTTTCAGCTGGTTCATCAGCGCGGGCAAAATGCGAGAATATACCGACCACCTCTACTGCCTTTAAATCATTAGCTGAGAGGAGATTCCATTCGTTAAGAAATCCACCGCGACTCATACCGGTATCAACTTCCAGGTGAATACGTGCTTTCTTTGAAACAGCTGCCGCTGAAATTTCCTGTAGCGCCGCTAGCGATGCAACTGCAATTTCAATATCTAAATCGATTGCCTGCGCAAAATCTGATCCGGGCTGCACTAGCCAGGCGAGTATGGGAGCGGTAATTCCTGCTTCACGCAGCACGATTGCTTCTTCCAGAAGGGCAACGCCCAAATATGTCGCACCCGCCGATAACGCCGCCTTCGCCACCGGAATTAATCCGTGTCCATAAGCATCTGCCTTAACCACCGCCAGAAGATTTGTGCCCGAACGCTCATTCAGCAACTCGACATTGTGCTTGATTGCGCTGAGATCAACGACTGCTTCCGCTCTCATCTCTCAATCACCACCATGGCCGATGCGATGCCAGCATCGTGTGAAAGTGAGAGGTGCACCGTGGCGCCATCAATGAGTTCTGCAATCTCGCCTCGAAAGAGAAAATCTGGCTTTCCGTTCTCATGATTTATTACTTCAGCATCGTGCCACTGCAACCCATGAGTTGGACTTAAAGCCTTGTAGAGCGCCTCTTTGGCGGCAAAGCGAGCGGCAAGTGATGGAGCTGATTTCGCCCGCTCTGATTCAGTAAATAATTTTTCGGCTAAATGTGGAGTGCGTTCGAGGGATTCCTTAAAGCGCGCGATATCAACGACATCGACGCCAATCCCATCAATCATGGCGGTGAGTCTATTAGTGGTTAGTGCAGTTGGCTATCAGATGGAAAGAATCTATCGATAGCAATGATGAGAACCAGTAGAGCGCCACCCAGGAGCAACCCACCAAACAAGTCGGAGAACCAATGGGTGTTGCGCATGAGGGAGACAACACACACGGTGAGTGCAAGTGTGCCAACGCCGGCACTGGCGAGCCTGCCTTTATAGCGATTGACATGTGCGTATCTGTAAATCAAATAAGCAACAACGCCCCAAATGAGAATGGCATTAGATGCGTGGCCACTGGGATAGGACATGCCACCCGCGTGCAGAACATCAAAACCATCTCTTGGTTTTGTGCGACCAAGCCCGTATTTGAATGCGCCAACAACTACGTTCAAGGCCGCAAATGCAAGCACGCCAAGATTAAGTGGACGCCACGTCTTAAATCTTCGAGAAATATAAAGTGCAACTATCAGCAATGAGATTCCAGAGACTCCACGAAGGCCCAGGTCATCCAACCGACGCACTACAAAATGAGTAAGACCCGTAAGACGTGGATGGTCGAGATCATTAAACGATTTATCAACATCGACGATGAATCCACTAGTGAGTACTTGATAGGTAATAAAGAGATATCCAGCAAATAAACCAGCCGACCACTTTAAGGCGCGGCGCATCTGTCGCTGGCGTTGGTCAAGGACTGTTGGCATATTTATTCCACTGTTACTGATTTAGCAAGGTTTCTAGGTTGATCTACATCCGTGCCACGGGCTACAGCTATTTCATAGGCAAAAACTTGTAGTGGAACGGTTGCCAGTACCGGCTGAAAAAGTGAAGATGTTACGGGAATGCGAATAATGTGTTCGGCGCCAAGCACTTCGGCGCCTTCTGGAGCGATGACAACAACGCGTGCACCACGAGCTTTCACTTCTTGGATATTGCTCAACATTTTTTCATCCAGACCGTGCTCATCTGCTGGCGGAAGAATTGCAATCACGGCAGTTCCTTCTTCAATGAGTGCGATGGGTCCGTGTTTTAGTTCGCCACCGGCAAATCCCTCAGCATGAATATAGGCAAGTTCTTTTAGTTTAAGGGCGCCTTCTAGTGCGACTGGGTATTCGATTCCGCGTCCCAGGAAGAGAACAGTGTTGTTCTTTACAAATTTACGAGTCAGCTCGCGCAAAGGTTCTATAGTTTCTAAGATTTGCTCAACTTTACCTGGGAGCTCAAGCATCTCGTTATACAAAGAGCGGACTTCGGTATCACTTAACTTGCCCCGTACTTGGGCAAGCTTGAGACCGATGAGGTAGATAGCAACTATTTGTGTCAGAAATGCCTTTGTCGAAGCCACTGCAATTTCAGGTCCTGCGTGGGTATAGAGAACTGCATCTGATTCGCGTGGAATCGTTGATGAATTTGTATTACAGACTGCCAAAACCCGAGCACCTGCAGCCTTGGCGTGACGAACAGCCATGAGTAAGTCCATGGTTTCACCCGATTGCGAGATTGCAATTACCAATGAATCTTTATCGATGATGGGATCGCGGTAACGATATTCAGATGCAATCTCGACATCTACCGGAATCTTTGCCCACTTTTCGATTGCATACTTAGCCACCATTCCCGCGTGGTAAGCGGTGCCGCAAGCAATAACCGAAATACGCTGAATCTGCTTCATTTCTTCATTGCTCATATGCAGCTCGTCGAGAAGTATCTGATTGTTGTCGCTCAGTCTGCCAATTAAAGTATCGGCAATTGCTTTTGGCTGGTCAAAAATTTCCTTCAGCATAAAGTGGGCGAAGCCGCCCTTCTGGGCAGCGGTTGCATCCCATGTGATTTCATATTCACGAAGTGGCACAGCGTGTCCTTCGAGGTCACAGATTTTGATTCCCTCAGGGTTGATGGTGACAACTTCATCTTGCCCGAGTTCGACCGCGCGCTTTGTGTAATCGATAAATGCTGCAACATCTGAAGCCAAGAAATTTTCGCCATCCCCAAGGCCTGCTACCAATGGTGAATTACGACGAACTCCAACAATGGTTTGTGGCGCATCTGCGTGAATTGCTAGGAGTGTGAATGAGCCACGAAGTCGTTTAACTGCGGCGCGCATAGCTGCAGTGAGATCGCCGCCGTGCTCTTTACGAAGATCTGAAAGTAAGTGCGCAACAGATTCAGTATCTGTCTCAGATGAAAACGCATGGCCATGAGCTTCTAACTCTTTGCGTAGCTCCGAGTAATTTTCAATAATTCCATTATGAATGACTGCCAACTTACCTTCATTATCTAAATGTGGGTGCGCGTTGCGATCTGTGGGGCCGCCATGTGTCGCCCAACGAGTGTGACCAATTCCTGAATGCACAGTAGGTAAATTTGCGGGAAGTGCGGCTTCAAGATTTGCAAGTTTGCCGGCCCGCTTTTCTACAAAGAGCGAGTTACTTGTGCCAAGGGCGATACCAGCAGAGTCGTAGCCGCGATATTCAAGCCGACGAAGGCCTTCAACGATAGGCGTAAATGCGGATTGCGGTCCGGTGTAACCCACGATTCCGCACACGAATTAGTTCCCCAGTTCTGCTTTCACAACAGCTGCAAGTGATGTTGCGATTTCTTGCGCAAGGTTATCACTCGAGGCTTCAACCATCACTCTTACGAGCGGTTCGGTACCGGAAGCGCGCAAAAGGACGCGGCCATTATCGGCAAGAGTTGCTTCGGCCGATGCGAGCGCCTGCGCAATCGCAGTTGATTGCGCCAACTTTTCTTTCTTCACATTCGAGACATTGATAAGCACTTGTGGGAATCGCTGCATCTGTGAAGCAAGCTCTGCCAGCGACTTACCGCTGCGAACTACTTCTTGTGCCAATTGGAGCGCGGTAAGAATTCCATCGCCGGTATTGGCAAACTCGCGCATGATCAAGTGGCCTGATTGTTCGCCACCGAGTGAGAAATCGCCTTCAATCATCTTCTCTAGGACGTAGCGATCACCGACAGCAGTGTTGATTACAGAAATACCTGCATCTTTCATTGCGCGCGCAAAGCCCAAATTACTCATAACGGTTCCAACAATTGTCTCTGACTTAAGCGCGCCGCGATTCATAAAGCCAATCGCAAGAATTGTCATGATGGCATCGCCATCAATCACGTTTCCGGCGCCGTCCACGGCTAAGCATCGATCCGCATCGCCATCGTGAGCGATGCCAAAGTCGGCTCCCTCTTTAACAACAGCTGCCTGTAGCCCTTCTAAGTGGGTGGATCCACAGTTCTCATTGATATTCCAGCCATCCGGCGAACGGTGGATTGCAACTACGGTTGCGCCTGCTTTTTCATATGCAATGGGTGCTACAAATGAAGCTGCTCCATTTGCACAGTCGACCACAATTTTCAGACCTTTAAGTGTAGTCGTGACCGAGGCCGCCAAATGGTTTAGATATCGAGAACTTGCTGTGTCATCAAAAGTAATTCGTCCTACATCACGACCGGTAGGACGTGTCCAAGGTTCACCCATGCGCGTTTCAATCGCGGCTTCAATGGAATCATCGAGCTTTCCGCCGCCGCGGGAGAAAAGTTTGATTCCATTATCTGGCATCGGGTTATGTGATGCCGAGATCATCACACCGAGATCGGCCCCTGATTCACCCACGAGATAAGCAATAGCAGGAGTGGGTAATACGCCAACACGATAAACATCAATACCGGCACTTGCGAGGCCTGCAGCAACAGCTGCTTCTAAAAATTCTCCTGAGGCGCGTGAATCCTGGCCCACAATTGCACGGGGGCGCTTGCCTTTGTTACTCGATGACTCAACAAGAATATGAGCCGCAGCGACTGCAACGTCAACGGCAATTTCTGCAGTGAGTGTTTCACCGTTGGCTAAACCACGAATCCCGTCTGTTCCAAAGAGAGCCATAAAAACTCCTTTACTGCAGGAACAAACGGGATATCGAGAATAAAAAGAATTAACGCTTTGAGTACTGTGAACGCTTACGCGCCTTCTTTAGGCCGTACTTCTTACGTTCAATTACGCGAGCATCGCGCTTGAGGAAGCCAGCTTTTTTAAGTGCTGGACGATTGGCCTCTGTATCAATTTCATTGAGTGAACGTGCAACACCAAGACGAAGTGCGCCAGCTTGACCTGAAACTCCACCACCATTGATGCGAGCAAATACATCGTAGAGACCTTCTGCACCGACTGTGCGGAAAGGTTCGGAAACGAGTTGCTGGTGAACTTTATTTGGGAAATAAGCATCGAGAGTCTTGCCATTTACAACCCAGCGACCTGTACCTGGTACTAGGCGAACGCGAGCAACTGCTTCTTTGCGGCGACCTGTACCAGCACCCGGTGCTGTGATTGCCTTGCGGTTAGTTGCCGCAGCTGGCGTTGAAGATGAGTACGAAGTAGGTGTATCTGTCTCGTCGATCTCGTTGAAAGTTGTATCTGACATGTTTATTTACTTATCCCTTACTTCGCTACTTGAGAAACTTGAGTGAACACATATGGCACAGGTGACTGAGCAGCATGTGGATGTTCTGGACCTGCATAAACCTTGAGCTTGGATGCAACCTGTGCGCCTAAGCGATTCTTTGGGAGCATTCCCTTGATTGCTTTTTCAACAGCGCGTGTTGGGTGCTTCTCAATGAGCTCGCCGTAAACGGTTGATGTAAGACCACCTGGGAAACCAGAGTGGTGGTGGGCAAACTTTGTTAGGGCCTTGTTGCCAGAAAGTGCGATCTTCTCGGCATTAATGATGATGACGAAGTCGCCCATATCCATGTGCGGTGCGAATGTTGCTTTGTGCTTTCCGCGAAGAAGTACGGCTGCATGTGTTGCAAGACGACCGAGCACAACATCCTGTGCATCAATTACGTGCCACTTACGGTCGGCGTCGCCTGCCTTGGGGCTATATGTACGCATGCTTTATTACCTTCTTCTTTTCTTTAGCTTGGGGACTACCTTCGGCACCTAATCTGGCGCAGGGGATGAACTTTACCCGCCCCGGTGTGCCTAGGCCAAATCGGCCTTTTAGCGTAAAAACCGCTTTATCCACGCTTGGAGACAGTGATTTTCGCCCGCTCTAGCAGCTGATCATTACTCGGGTAATCGACCTGATAGAGGGTCAATCCGCGGGCTGGAAATACCAAGGAATCAGAGACTCGCTCCTTATTGGCCAACAGCTGCGAGATCCAAGCCGGGTCTTGCCGGCCATCTGCCACGCAGACAACGGCGCCGACAAGATTGCGCACCATTGAATAACAGAAGGCATCAGCTACAACATCTGCGACTAGCAAGCCCTCATCGCTGCGGTGCCACTCGTATTTTTCTAAAGTCCTAATGGTTGTTCCACCGACTTTAAATTTACAGAATGCCGCAAAATCATGGTGGCCTAAAAGCAATCTACTCGCTTCATTCATGCGATCGGCTTCCAAGGGGCGATACCACGAAGCCACATCGTGGCGAGAAAGAGGTGCAATCACCTCATTGTTATCGAGAATTTTATAAGTGTAGTGGCGACGTAGCGCCGAGAATCGGGCATGAAAGCCCTCAGGTGCATCGGTGATTTTCATGATTCGGACATCATCATCAAGAATTCGGTTGAGCTTATAACGCAGATCTAGATATGTTAACTCGCGCTCAAACATTGCATCCGGCACATCAACATGGATTACCTGTCCTGTTGCATGAACTCCAGCATCGGTGCGCCCTGCGACTATTGAAGCAATATCGGTTTGCGAGATTCGGAAGATAGCTTCTTCCACAAGATCTTGAAGTGTTCTATGCCCTGGTTGTGTGGCCCAGCCAAAGAAGTGTGTGCCGTCGTACGCGATATCTAGCCGTAAACGACGAAACCCACTCTCAGGGAAGAGAGTGGGCTGCGCCATGGTAAAGGTAAGTTTTTTTACTTATCTGTTACGAGTTCGATCACTGCCATAGGAGCGTTATCGCCCTTACGTGGACCAATCTTTGTAATACGTGTGTATCCACCTTCGCGGTTAGCAAAAGTTGGAGCGATTACTGTAAAGAGTGTATGAACGACGCTCTTATTAGCAATGCGCGCCATTACTTCGCGACGAGCAGAGAGGTCACCCTTCTTACCGAAGGTAATCAACTTCTCAGCAAGTGGACGAAGACGCTTCGCCTTTGCTTCGGTAGTTGTGATCTTTCCATGCTCGAACAACTGCTCGGCAAGAGTACGAAGAATCAAGCGCTCGTGTGATGGGCCGGAACCCAGACGTGGGCCTTTAGTTGGCTTTGGCATTGTTTTCTCCTTTATGCCTGTTCTGCGTCAGCGAAGTCTTCATCTGACACGTTGTAGTTCTGGTGTTGTGAAGGATCAAATCCTGCTGGGCTGTCCTTAAGCGACATTCCCATTGATACAAGCTTTGCCTTAATCTCATCGATTGACTTTGATCCGAAGTTACGGATGTCAAGTAGGTCAGCCTCTGAACGATTGATGAGTTCACCAACTGTGTGAATGCCTTCGCGCTTCAAGCAGTTGTATGAACGTACTGTGAGATCGAGATCTTCGATTGGAAGTGCAAGATCAGCAGCAAGAGCGGCATCCATAACAGATGGCCCCATCTCGATACCTTCAGCATCAAGATTGAGCTCACGAGCGAGTCCGAAGAGCTCAACCAGTGTCTTTCCAGCTGATGCGACAGCATCGCGAGGCTTCATTGATGGCTTTGTCTCAACATCTACAACGAGACGGTCGAAGTCTGTGCGCTGTTCAACGCGAGTTGCTTCTACCTTGTAAGTCACCTTAAGAACTGGCGAATAGATTGAGTCAACAGGAATGCGACCAATCTCTGCTCCAGCTTGCTTGTTCTGAACTGCAGTTACGTATCCACGACCGCGCTCGACAGTTAGCTCGATTTCAAGATTTGCCTTGCCGTTAAGTGTTGCGATGTGAAGCTCTGGGTTGTGAACTTCTACTCCACTTGGAACAGCGATATCAGCACCTGTAACAGCGCCAGTACCTGACTTACGGATGTAAATTACTGAAGGCTCATCGTTATCACTTGAAAGAACGAGGTTCTTAATGTTCAAGACGATATCTGTGAGATCTTCCTTTACACCCTCAAGAGTTGTGAACTCGTGGAGAGCTCCGGCAACTCGGATGCTTGTCACTGCTGCACCTGGAATAGATGAAAGCAGAGTACGGCGCATTGAGTTGCCGAGTGTGTAGCCGAAACCTGGCTCTAGCGGTTCGATGATGAAACGTGAGCGGTTCTCGGAAATTACTTCTTCGCTAAGCGTTGGGCGTTGTGCAATTAGCACTTGTGCTCCTCTTTCTTCTCGTGGAAATCCTCTATTTGATTTCCTCTAGGGGGTCGAAAAAATTACTTGCTGTAGAGCTCAACAATGAGCTGTTCTTGAACCTGGGTATCGATCACTGATCGAGCAGGTACACCGTGAATGATGATGCGCATTTGTGCTGCAACAACTTCCATCCAGGCTGGAACAGACTTCTCACCGAACTCTGCGCTTGCGACGATAAATGGTGTGAGGTCGTGTGACTTTGGAAGAACATCGATGATGTCCATTGGAGATACACGATATGAAGGAATGTTTACCTTCTTGCCATTTACGATGAAGTGACCGTGGCGTACCAACTGGCGCGCCATGTCACGTGACTTTGCAAATCCTGCGCGGAATACGACGTTATCGAGACGAGTCTCAAGAAGGATAAGAAGGTTTTCACCAGTCTTGCCCTGCTTGCGGTTCGCTTCTTCGTAGTAACCACGGAACTGCTTTTCGAGAACACCATAAATACGTGCGCACTTTTGCTTTTCGCGCATCTGCAGTAGGTATTCAGATTCCTTTGAACGGCCTCGGCCGTGCTGTCCTGGTGGATAAGGACGTGATTCGATCGGACACTTTGGTCCATCGCACTTTGCGCCCTTAAGGAAGAGCTTTACTTTTTCGCGACGGCAACGCTTGCAGTCTGCTCCGGTATAACGAGCCATTTATTCTCTTCCTTCCTTAAACTCGACGTGGTTTCGGTGGGCGGCAGCCATTGTGTGGAGCTGGAGTCGTATCTGAGATAGCTCCAACTTCTAGGCCTGCTGCTTGCAATGAACGGATTGCAGTTTCGCGTCCGGAACCAGGTCCCTTTACGAAAACATCTACTTTCTTTAGGCCGTGCTCCTGTGCGCGACGAGCTGCTGCTTCTGCTGCAAGCTGTGCTGCGAATGGAGTCGACTTACGTGAGCCTTTGAAACCAACTTGGCCAGATGATGACCAAGAGATAACAGCGCCCGTTGGGTCTGTGATTGAGATGATTGTGTTATTGAAGGTCGACTTAATAAAAGCCTTACCTACTGCAACGTTCTTCTTCTCTTTCTTACGAAGCTTTACTTTGCCCTTTGCTGGAGCAGCGGACTTTGATTTAGGAGTGGCCATTACTTAGTCACCTTCTTCTTACCGGCAATTGCCTTACGTGGACCCTTACGAGTACGAGCGTTTGTGTGAGTGCGCTGACCACGTACAGGAAGTCCCTTGCGGTGACGGATACCTTGGTAGCTCTGAATTTCAACTTTACGACGGATATCGCCAGCAACTTCGCGGCGAAGATCTCCTTCGATTTTGTAATTTGCTTCGATGTATTCACGAAGCTGAGCAAGTTCTGACTCTTGCAAATCCTTTACGCGAGTATCTGGAGAAATACCAGTTGCCGCGAGAGTTTCGTGGGAACGGGTAAGACCCATTCCGAAAATGTATGTGAGTGCAATCTCAACACGCTTTTCACGTGGAAGATCGACACCGACTAGACGTGCCATATGTTCAACCATTTCTATATCCGGAGGTCCTTCGCAATGCTCCTCGACATATTTATCGAGCCCTGGCCTGCCGGTCCGGGGGTCTTAACTATTTCTAGTTAAGTCGCATCACGCGTACTTATCTTTGTCTCGGAGTTACCCTTGACGCTGCTTGTGACGAAGATTTTCGCAGATCACCATAACGCGACCTTTGCGACGAATGACTTTGCACTTGTCACAAATCTTCTTCACGCTTGGATTAACCTTCACGTGTTTTCCTTTTGTTAGTGGGGGCGAATGATTTACTTGTAACGGTAAATAATTCGACCCTTTGTAAGGTCATATGGACTGAGTTCTACAATCACACGATCTGCCGGCAAAATACGAATGTAGTTCTTTCGCATCTTTCCTGAAATATGTGCCAAGACTTTATGTCCATTTGTTAGCTCAACACGAAACATTGCGTTAGGTAACGCCTCAGCAACAGTGCCTTCGATTTCGATCGCACCATCTTTACTTGCCAAGGATCAATACCTTCTTCTCTATTACTTGTGAACGAACAGGGTCGAACCACGCTCAAAACCGGAAGGAATTGAATGTGGCGCGAAGGGTCATTCTAGGCGAGACCCCCTTATAAAGGGAAATCGCGTAAATCAGGGCTATTGAGTCCGGCCGACACGCGGGAGAAAGGTGGCGGCAAGTAGGACCGCTAGCCCGATGAAGACTGCACTTGCTCCCGCAGAGGCAGCAACTAATCCTGCGCCAGCGGGAACAATAAATTGGCCCAAACGATTTCCGGTAAGGCGCGTGGAGACTGCAAGCGCGCGCTCCTCTGGAACCGTAAGCTGAGAAACGAGCGTCATCGTTAAAGGCTGTCCTATACCGAGTGAAAACCCTGCAATAAATACGATTGCACCCAAAATTAAAGGGTTCGGTGCAAAGGCCATGGAAATACACGCGATGATAGAGACGACATTACTTGAATGAATCAGCACATATGCGTTGTAGCGCTTACTCAGAGAGCCTAAGAAGAAACGTGATGCCATCGATGTAGCCGCTCGTATCGAGATGATAACTCCAATTGAAAATGCAGAGAATTGGTTCTCGCTTCCATAAAGGGGAAGAAAGACAACGAGCACATCGGCAGCAGAGGAAACAGCAAGAGAAGTAAAGATTGCCGCAAAGATTCCGGGCTTCTTGAGTAACTTTCCAGCAGCCCGTATTGTGCCCGCTTCGTGATGGCGTGCTGCAACAGTTGCGCTCTGATTTCTCCATGAAAAAACTGGAAACATTGCCAGAGCTGAGAGACCGAGAGCTAGCGCAAAGGCGGATGCTGTTGATTTTGGAATAACACCAGTTGACCCAGCCACCATCGTGGCAAGGATTGGTCCAATCATGTGTCCAAGCGATGCGCTAAATGTGTACCGCCCAAAGTGCTCTTCATATTTTTCCGGTGGGCTCTTGAGGGCAACCATAGTTTGACCGCCAACCATGCATCCTAAATGCGAGATTCCAGAGAGAGCTGCACCGATTGCTAGTAAGGCAATTGAGTTTGCGTATAAAAGTAGTGCCGCCGAAACCCCTATGAAGAATGTTCCGATGATTACAAATCGGCCTTCGCCAACTTGGCCAACATACTTTCCAAATGAAAGTGCAAGCAGAACTGGAAAAAGAGCATAGACAGCTGCGATGTAGCCAATTGTTACTGCGGATGCATCTAACTCGAGCGCCCGATATGTGATCATCGGGCGGATTACATAGATTGCTCCTTGAGTAATTGCAGAGCTGAGGAATAACTTCCGGGCCCAACCGCTATCAATCATCGACTATCTCGCCACAGCATCCTTGCGAACTTTGCGCACGATGCGAACAATAATTGGAGTAAAGAGCGCAATGATGAGTACAAGGTAAAGAATTTTTGAGAGAGGTGACGCCCACAGAGTGCTGTAATCCCCCGCGCTAATCTGAAGTGCGCGACGGAATTGCAGTTCAAGATTTGGCCCGAGAATCAAACCTAGGATTAGGGGTGTAATAGGCATTCCAAACCTACGGAATAAGAATCCAAGAATGCCTATCGCAATCGCTACCTGTACATCGAAGATTGAAGTGTTCAGGGCATATGCACCCATAAGCGCAAAGGTGACGATTCCAGCAAACAAATAGGGGCGCGGAATCTTCAATAATTGAACCCAGACTCGAACGAGTGGAAGATTGAGAATAAGTAAGAGCGCATTTCCAATAAAGAGAGATGCGATAAGAGTCCAAATCAGCGCGCCATTCGTGAGGAACAAAGTTGGTCCAGGCTGAATTTGATAAGTTTGGAAAGCAACAAGGATTACTGCAGCTGTCGCCGATGTTGGAAGACCAAGTGCCAGCAACGGCACCAGCGCTCCTGCAGCATTTGCATTATTAGCTGCTTCAGGACCGGCAACACCTTCGATTGCACCTTCTCCGAACTCCTCTTTATGTTTTGAGAGTTTCTTTTCAATCGAATAGCTTAAGAAGGTTGGAACTTCGGAACCACCTGCTGGGACAACACCAAGTGGGAAGCCCAGGAAAGTTCCGCGGATCCATGGCTTCCATGATCGCTTCCAATCCTCGCGGCTCATAAGTGCTTTGCCCTTCATGGAAATTACATTCCAACCAAGGTCCTTATATCTGCTGGCGATATAGAGTGCTTCACCTAGTGCAAAGATTGAAACAATAACTGGAACTGTTTCAATTCCTTCAAGCGCGGCATCACTGCCGAATGTAAGGCGAGAAAGCCCTGATTGAAGATCGGCACCGACTAGTCCCAACGCTAAACCGATGGAGAGGGCTATAAACCCACGAATCTGTGATGCTCCAAGTAGTGATGAGACAGTGGTAAAAGCGACGAGCATCAGTGCGACGTAATCAGCCGAACCAACTTGAATGGCTAGGTCTGCGATGGTCGGTGCAGTGAAGGCGAGAATTGCCGTTGCGATTGTTCCAGCGATAAATGAGCCAATAGCTGCGGTTGCAAGTGCTGCACCAGCGCGGCCTCGGCGGGCCATCTTATTTCCTTCAAGTGCGGTTATGACCGAACCGGATTCACCTGGGGTATTGAGCAAAATTGATGTTGTCGATCCACCGTACATGGCGCCGTAATAAATAGCTGCGAACATAATGAGCGCAGATGCTGGGCTCACTGTGTAAGTTATTGGCAATAGCAGTGCGATAGCTAGCGCAGGTCCGATTCCCGGAAGAACTCCCACAAGAGTTCCAAGGAATGTACCAAGTAATCCAAAGCCTAAATTTGTCAAGGTCAGTGCACTTGCAAAGCCATCAATGAGGGACTGCACGTTGTTCATAACACTCCCTTAAAAATTCCTGCTGGCAACTGAACGTTGAGGAATCGAGTAAAAGCAAGATAAATCACGGTGATGAAAAGCGTGCCAAAGATTGCCGCTCTTCCATGTTTCTTATTATCAAAAGCGACAGTGATTCCAAAAAAGGTAATAGATGCAGCAATAATGAATCCTGCTCGCTCAATTAGCAAAAGAAATGCCAGGAATGACGCTAGAACAGTTCCAAAGGATTTGAAATCAGATTTTTCAATTGGCGTACCTTCTGGATGGCCTTCAGGTAAAGCGGTGTCGCCTCGCAGAATATTAATGAAAAGTAATGCGCTAAGTCCCATCAGCAACCCAGCAACGGCATACGGGAAGACCCGAGGACTGATTGTCAGATTGATTGCTGGGAGTTCTGTTGTATAGGTCTCGCAGAAAATGATAAGACCCAGCAGAAAGAGTGAGCCCACAAATGTGAGCTCACTCTTTCCACCTTGAGGCAATTTATTTTTGATTACAAATACCTTACTTAATCAGCTTGAAGTCAGTAAGGATATTCATGATGGATTGGTTTTCAGTTTTGATCCACTTGGTAAATGCATCACCAGAGCGGTATTCATCAATCCAAGACTTAGCAACTAGCGTGTCTTTCCATGACTTTGTTGAATGCAAAGCATCAATAACCTTCACAGTATTGAGCAGCTCTGCAGCGGAGAGGTCAGCTGGTGCAAGAATTCCGCGCCAGTTACCGAATGTAAGGTCTACTCCTTGCTGAACAAGTGTCTTTCCCTTAATTGTCTTAAGTGGCGCAGGAGATGTCACGGCGAGAACGCGCATCTTTCCAGCTGCAACATAAGAAGAGAATTCAGATGTTCCAGAGATTCCTACGGCAACACGGCCGCTGATTACATCTGGCACAAGTGTTCCGCCACCTGAGTATGGGATGTAGTTCAGGTCAAGTGCCTTGACGCCAAGAGTCTCTGCAACAGTTGCAACTGTTACGTGGTCAACGCCACCGTAATTACCGCCACCGATTGCTACTGTCTTTGGATTTGCCTTGATATCTGCAAGCAGATCATTGATTGTCTTGTACTTAGAAGAAGTTGGCACTACGAATGCCTCGGCTTCGCGCATTACGCCAGCAACTGCATTTGCAGATGTGATTGAGAGCTTTGAACCATTTGTTGCTAGGCCTCCAGGCATAGCGAAGCCAGTAATTAGCAACAGATCCTTACGGTTTTTCTGGTCATAGAAGTAACCAAGTCCAAGAGGTGCGTTTGAACGGTATGTGACTGTGTAATCAGTAAGAAGGCCTTCCTTCTTCATGGCATCACCAATAGCGATTGCTGTGGTGCCATAACCGCCACCAATATTTGATGCAGAGACCCATTCAACCGAACCGAATGGCTTCATTTCTGGGTACCACCAGCGAAGGGTTCCTGCAAAAGTTCCTGCAGCTACCTTGGCACAAGTGAGATCGGTTCCATTTACTCCGCGACCAGCCGCCTTTGCACCAGCACGAAGACACTCATCTCCAACTTTTGCCTTCGATGCAGGCTTCGCTCCAGCGTTTGCTGTTGGCGCAGCCAAGAGCGACGCGGCAATAGCTAGGACACCTAGCGCAATAACTTTCTTCTTAAACATGGGTACTCCTTCTACACGCCCCGAGGGTCAGGGCAATTGATCGAGGTTAATGGCTTTAACGGGTTTAGTGAAGGGTTTCTTACAACAAATTTGTATCACTTTTGAGTTTTAGGCGAGAAGCTCTGAGACCTCGACGCCAAAGCGAGCGAGTTCGGACCTGCCGCCATCGAGTGCGGTCAGAACAAAAGGCTTTCCATCAGGGCAGATTACATACGAGTTTTCAAAGTGGGCGCCCCGTGATTTATCCGTTGAGACCACAGTCCACTCATCGCCAAGAACTTTAGTCTTAGGAGATCCGCGAGTAATCATTGGCTCGATTGCAAGTGCCATTCCAGGGATGATCTCGGGACCATTTCCAGCTTTTCCAAAGTTGAGCACATGTGGTTCTTGGTGCATCTCGGTGCCAATTCCGTGACCGCCGTACTCTTGCAAGATTCCATACTTTCCTTGCGAATTGATGTATTGCTCGATTGCGAAACCAATATCCGAAAGTCGCCCACCATTTTTGCCAGCGGCGATACCAACCCACATCGATTCTTCACAGGTATCCATGAGCTTCTGATCTTCGGCTGCGACAGTGCCAATGCCGATAGAAAATGCAGCATCTCCATGCCAACCGTCGATAATCGCACCACAGTCGATAGAGACGATATCGCCATCATTGATCACACGAGGTCCAGGAATTCCATGAACAATCTCATCGTTAATTGAGACGCAGATTGTCTTTGGATAGCCGTGATATCCGAGGAAGTTTGAGGTGCCTCCCCCGCGTTTGATATTTGCCGATGCAATTGAATCAAGGGCGTCGGTTGTCATACCAGCTTTGATATTTTCACGGAGAACTTGCAGCGTTTGTCCGACCAATAGGCCCGCGCGACGCATCACCTTGAGTTGCTCAAGGTCTTTAATTTGAATTGCCATGGCGTTGACTTAGCCGTGAACGCGACTTAACGATGTAATCGCGCGCTCAGTAATTTCTGCGACTTCACCATCGGCTTCAATAGTGATGAGCAGACCTTCATTGCCGTAGAAAGCAACGATTGGTGCTGTCTGTTCCTGATAGACAGCTAAGCGCTTTGCAATGACTTCTTCTTTATCATCTTCGCGCTGATAAAGCTCGCCACCGCAGGCCGCACATTCTTCAAGGTTTGCCGCAGCTGGCGCTCCGCACTCTTTGCAGGTACGTCGTGACGACAAGCGCTTGATAATGATTTCATTATCGATTGCGAGTTCTAGTACAGCATCAAGTGGTGTGCCCTTTTCTTTCAAGAATTCACGTAAAACTTCCGCTTGCACAGTGTTGCGTGGGAATCCGTCGAGCAGGAAGCCGCCCTTAACATCGTCATGTGTCAGACGATCTTTGACCATTTCATTGGTGACGGAATCAGGGACAAGTTGACCAGAATCCATAAAACCTTTTGCCTCTAACCCAAGCGGTGTGCTCGCCTTGAGATTTGCCCGGAAAATATCACCAGTAGAAATATGTGGAATGGAATAGTGCGCAGCGAGGAACTGAGCTTGAGTTCCTTTGCCAGCACCTGGTGGACCTACCAGGACTAGACGCATTACTTCAAGAAACCTTCGTATGAACGCTGCTGCAACTGGCTCTCGATCTGCTTTGCAGTATCAAGACCAACACCGACCACGATAAGAATTGCAGTTCCACCGAATGGGAAGTTCTGCGTTGCACCGAAGAGAACGAGTGCGAAGACCGGAATAAGTGCAACTAGCGCCAAGTAGAGAGACCCTGGAGCGGTAATCCGAGAAAGAACGTATTGCAAGTATTCCGACGTTGGTCGTCCAGCACGGATACCTGGAATAAATCCACCGTACTTCTTCATGTTATCTGCAACTTCATCAGGGTTAAATGTGATTGCTACGTAGAAGTAAGTAAAGAAGATAATGAGAGCTGCATAAGTAACCATGTAGATTGGGTGATCACCGGTTACTAAGTTACGTGAAATCCAGACTGCCCATCCTGCTTGGCTATTTGTGAAGTTAACAATTAGTGACGGAATATAAAGAAGTGAGGACGCAAAAATTACTGGGATTACGCCAGCCTGGTTTACCTTGATTGGAATATAGGTTGTAGTTCCGCCGTATGCCTGGCGTCCCACCATGCGCTTTGCATATTGCACCGGAATACGACGTTGCGCTTGCTCAACAAATACAACCGCTGCAACTACAAGAATTCCAACCGCCAATACAAAGAGGAATGCAAAGAGACCCTTTTGTAATCTGATTGACCACAGTTGACCGGGGAATGTTGATGCGATTGAGGTGAAGATAAGGATTGACATACCGTTACCCACGCCACGATCAGTGATGAGCTCGCCAAGCCACATGACTACCGATGTACCGGCTGTCATTACAACAATCATGGTCAAGATACGTAGCCATGAAGTGTCAGGAATGATTGGAACGTTACAACCAGCAATCAAACGTCCGGGGGTACGCGCTACGGCGACCAATCCTGTTGACTGCAGGATTGCGAGACCAATCGTTAAGTAACGGGTGTACTGAGTCAGCTTTGCAGTACCTGACTGACCCTCCTTCTTCAGTGTTTCAAAGCGAGGGATAACAACGGTGAGCAATTGAATAATGATTGAAGCGGTGATGTACGGCATGATGCCGAGCGCGAAGACTGAGAGCTGCAAGAGCGCTCCACCTGAAAAGAGATTGATGAGTCCGAACAATCCACCTGTCTGTGCTTGCGCAAGACAGCCCTTTACCGCCGTGTAAGAAACACCTGGCGTAGGAACGACTGATCCAAATCGGAAAATCGCCATGATTGAGAGAGTGAAGAAGATTTTCTTACGAAGTTCAGGCGTCTTAAATGCCATTCCAAATGCTGAAAGCATCAATCTTCTCCCTCTAGCTCAATAATGTTCGAATATGTTACAGAGTAGCTGTTGATCCACCAGCAGCTGAGATTTTCTCAATCGCTGATGCAGAGAATGCGTGTGCAGTTACGGAAACCTTAACTGCAATTTCGCCATTTCCAAGGACCTTTACTGGCAAGGAATCGCGAACCGCACCCTTTTCAATGAGATCTGCAACAGTTACATCGCCACCCTTTGGAAAAAGTGCGTTGATTGTTGAGACATTCACTGCCTGGTACTCAATACGTGCAGGATTCTTAAAGCCGCGAAGCTTTGGAAGACGCATGACGAGTGGAAGTTGACCACCTTCGAAACCAGGGCGCACCGTGTTACGAGCATGTGTTCCTTTACCGCCACGACCAGCAGTCTTACCCTTTGATGCTTCTCCGCGACCCTTACGAGTCTTCTCTTTCTTAGCACCTGGAGCTGGACGAAGATGATGAAGTTTAAGTGTCATCTTTATTCGACCTCCTCTACCTTGATCAAGTGACGGGCAGCAACTGCCATGCCACGAATTTCTGGACGATCTTCCTTAACGACAACGTCATTGATGCGCTTGAGTCCGAGTGAACGAACAGTGTCGCGAATCTCTGGCTTATTGCCTACGGTTGATTTGATCTGTGTGATCTTTAAACGTGGCATTAGACACCAACTGTCATCTGTGAAGCGCGAATAATTGCTGCAGGCGCAACATCTTCCAACGGGCGACCGCGGCGTGTTGCAATTTGTGCAGGTGACTCGAGCATCTTCAGTGCAGCAACGGTTGCGTGAACCATGTTGATTGCATTTGAAGAACCGAGAGACTTAGTAAGTACATCGTGAACACCAGCGCACTCAAGTACGGCACGAACAGGACCACCAGCGATTACTCCGGTACCTGGACTTGCTGGGCGAAGTAGAACTACGCCTGCTGCTGTTTCACCCTGTACTGGGTGGGGAATTGTTCCTTGAACGCGTGGGACTACGAAGAATGACTTCTTAGCTTCTTCAACTGCCTTAGCGATTGCCTGTGGAACTTCCTTAGATTTTCCGTAACCAACGCCAACAGTTCCGTTCTGATCTCCCACAACAACAAGTGCTGTGAATGAGAAGCGGCGTCCACCCTTTACAACCTTTGACACGCGGTTAATGAAAACTACGCGCTCGGTGTAAGGAGACTTCTCCTTCTCGCGATCATCACGACGTTCGCGGCGTTCGCCACGTCCCTTGCCAGAATTTCCCTGGTTAGAAGGGGCGCCTGTTGTTGACGCTGCATCGTTAGTTGGATTAACAGCCATTAGAACTCCAATCCGTTCTCTCGTGCAGAATCTGCAACTGCTGCAATTCGACCGTGGTACTTGTTACCTGCGCGGTCAAAGACAACTGTAGAAATTCCAGCCTTCTTAGCGCGTTCGGCAATAAGTGCTCCTACTTGCTTTGACTTATCTGTCTTATCGCCAGATGCCTTGCGAAGTTCGAGCTCCATTGTTGAAGCGTAAGCAAGTGTCTTTGCTTGGGTGTCATCAATAACCTGTACGAAGAGGTGACGTGATGAACGTGAAACGACTAGGCGTGGACGTGATGGTGTGCCTGAAATCTTCTTACGAAGACGGAATGCACGACGAGCACGC
>Ga0247832_1000831_pt1 | contig 60045 bp, 56 predicted proteins | sample LaCruzMarch2015__10_FD_192407 | JGI IMG/M metagenome (GOLD analysis project Ga0247832, IMG submission 192407) | Freshwater microbial communities from meromictic Lake La Cruz, Castile-La Mancha, Spain - LaCruzMarch2015_4m | ecosystem: Environmental > Aquatic > Freshwater > Lake | place: Spain... | reverse complement strand
TGGCTGGACCTGCCGGTGCCGAAATCGGTCGCAATTCCTGCCAGCACAGTGCGCGCGATTGCTGCCGGGCATGGGCTGGATGCGGGCGGCGTGCTGGACCTTTTTGGGGACGGCCCGCTGATCTCGGTCCGGCCCAGCCCGGCGAACCCCGAATGGGGCGGTCCGGCCACGATCCTGAACATCGGGATGAACGCCAAGCGCCACGCCCGCCTGTGTGAAACGCATGGCGAGGCGGCGGCGGACGCGCTTTATCTGCGCTTCATCCAGTCCTATGCGATCCACGTCGCACGGCTTGACGCCGAGGTGTTCGACGACCTTCGCCCCGGCCCCGGTGCCCTTCGTGAAGTGCTGCGCCAGTACGAAGCCGAAACGGATGAGGCCTTTCCCGAAGACCCCGCGCGCCAGTTGTCCGAGGTCCTGCGCAGCATGGCCCGCGCTTGGGAGGGGACCAGCGCCCGCCTGCTGCGTCAGGCCAAGGGTGCGCCCGAGGAAGCTGCGCTAGGGCTGGTCGTGCAGGAAATGGCGCAAGGCATCGGGCAGGGCACCTCGGGCTCGGGCGTGATCCAGTTTGTCGATCCGGTCACCGGCAAGCCGCAGGTCACCGGGCGCTATCTGGGCCAATCCCAAGGCCGCGATGCCTTGCGCACCACCGAAGCCCTGTATCTGACCCGCGACCCGCGCGGCCCCTCGCTGGAAGATGCCGCACCGGAAATTTTCGCGACCCTCGTGGCGCATGGGGCGGTGTGCCGCGCCCGTCTGCGCGAAGAAATGCAGATCGAATTCACCATCGAGGATGGGCGTCTGGCGGTCTTGGACGCGGTCAAGGTGCCGCGGTCCGCCAGGGCCAATCTGCGGATCGCGGTGGCCTTAGCCGAAGATGGTATCATCCCCCGCAATGAGGCGGTGCTGCGGGTCGAACCGCGCGCTTTGTCGGAACTTTTGCACCACCAGGTTGATCCGCGCGGGGCCCGCGATGTGATCGCGCGCGGGATTGCGGCCTCACCTGGGGCTGCGACGGGGCGGCTGGTGTTTTCCTCGACAGCAGCGCAGGCCAGTGGCGCGCGGGGTGAGGCGTGTATTCTGGTGCGCCGCGAAACCTCACCCGAGGATATTCGCGGCATGCATTCGGCCGCAGCGGTCCTGACCGAACGTGGCGGCGTGACCAGCCATGCCGCCGTGATCGCGCGGGGGTTGGGCCTGCCCTGCGTGGTGGGGGCGTCCGAAATCCGGCTTGATGCGCGCGAACGCAAGCTGACCACCGCCGATGGCCGGGTCTTCGGCGAGGGTGATATCATAACGCTGGACGGCACCAAGGGTGAGGCGCTGGCGGGTGCCGCCGAAATGCTGCCGCCTGCGCTGGACGACAGTTTTCGAAAGCTTCTGAACTGGGCTGATGCCGTGCGCGACATCGGTGTGCGCGCCAATGCCGACACCCCCGCCGACGCCGAAACCGCCCGCAAGTTTGAGGCGGAAGGCATCGGTTTGTGCCGCACCGAGCATATGTTCTTTGAAGAAGACCGCCTGGTGGTGATGCGCGAGATGATCTTTGCCGACACCCCCGGCGACCGCGCGGCCGCCCTGGCGCGGCTGTTGCCGATGCAGCGCGCCGATTTCGTTCAGCTGTTCGAGATCATGCAAGGCCTGCCGGTCTGCATCCGCCTGTTCGATCCGCCCTTGCACGAATTCCTGCCCTCGGACCGTGAGGGGCTTCGTGATCTGGCCGAGGCGCTGGATCGTCCCTTGTCCGAGGTCACCCGCCGCGCCGAGGCCCTGACCGAGGTGAACCCGATGCTGGGCATGCGCGGGGTGCGGCTGGGCGTGGTTCTGCCGGAAATCTACGAAATGCAGGCGCAAGCGATCTTTGAAGCCACGCTGGAAAGCGCGCGGCGTGGGGCGCCGGTGGTGCCGGAAATCATGATCCCCCTGGTCAGCGCCCGGCGCGAGGTCGAACTGGTGAAAACCCAGATCGACGCCGTGGCCGCGATGGTGCGCACCAAGGCCGGGGCCGAGTTCGACTACAAGCTGGGGGTGATGGTCGAAACACCCCGCGCGGCCCTGCGCGCGGGTGAGATTGCCCAGCACGCCACCTTTTTGTCCTTTGGTACCAATGACCTTACGCAGATGACCTATGGTCTGTCGCGCGACGATGCCGGGCGGTTCATGAACACCTATGTCCGGCTGGGGGTTTTCCCAGAGGATCCGTTCCACATTCTGGACGTGGACGGGGTGGGGGAACTGCTCCTGATCGGGGCGGAACGCGGGCGGCGCACCCGGCCGGATCTGACGCTGTCGATCTGCGGAGAGCATGGCGGCAACCCGGAATCCATCGCCTTTTGCCGCGCTGCCGGGTTCGACTATGTGTCCTGTTCCCCGTATCGGGTGCCAATGGCGCGGTTGGCGGCGGCGCATCTGGCCTTACAAGAAAAACTAGCAAGTATCTAGTAAATAATTGAAAATATTGATTTTTGTCATCGCTGACCAGCGGTGGTCGGCAGGTTCTTGCCGAAAACTGTCGCAAATCCGTGACAAATCTGCATCACGGCTGGCCCCCCCCAGACCGGTTCGGTACTGCGACCGTCCCAACCGGGCCGAGCAGTGCCCGCAGTACCAGAAACGATAACAGGACCATCTTATGAAGTTCAAACCGGTCATGCGCGGTCTCGCGCTTGCCGTCGGTATGTTTCCGACTTTTGTTCATGTCGCTCAGGCAAGTTGGCTGGACGGCGCACGGGCGATGTTCGCACCCTCGCCGATTGCTGAGCTGTATTTTCTGCCACCACCTGACCTAACGACGCTGTTGCCGCCTCAGGATGGTCTGACCGAAGCTTGGCTCTTGGCCCAGCCGGAACCGACCGGCGACGAACAATGGCAATGCCTGAAAGAGGCGGTCTATTTCGAATCGCGGGGTGAAAGCCTGCTGGGTCAGATCGCGGTTGCCGAAGTGATCCTGAACCGGGTCGACAGCCCGCTCTATCCCGGAACGGTCTGCGGCGTGGTCAAGCAGCGCGGTGGCGGCAGTTGCCAGTTCTCTTATGTTTGCGACGGTTATGCCGACCGGATGCGTGAGAAAGCTGCCGCCGATCTTGCGGGACGGATTGCCCGCGCAATGCTGGATGGCGCGCCCCGAATTCTGACCGACGGGGCGACGCATTTTCACACCCGCAACGTCCGTCCGGGCTGGGCGCGCAGCTTTCCCAAGACCGCTGCAATCGGGGCGCATCTTTTTTACCGCCACCCCGACACGCGCGGCTAATCTGTCGCTGCCGGGCGGCCTCATGCCGCCCGGGCTGGAGGCGATGCGGAGTCTTGTGCTAAGAGCGCGCCTGTCCACAGGGGGACCGCGATGACCATGACCGATATCGAACTTGCCTTTGCGCATCCCGAGGCGCGGGCAGAGGCATCGGTTGGGGGTCAGCCGCGCGACCGCATTTCCCTGCGGGATCATCTGGTCGAGGCCGATATTGGTGCGTTCCAGCAAGAGCGCGGACAAAAGCAGCGCCTGCGCTTTAATGTCGTGGTCGAGGTCCGCCCGGTGTCCGAGCCGCTGGACGATGATGTGGACCGCATCCTGTCCTACGACCGGATCACCGAAGCGATTGCCGCAGAACTGGCCGCCGAACGGCTGAACCTGTTGGAAACCCTGGCCGAACGGGTGGCCGACCGGATTCTGGCCGAACCGGCCGCGATGCGCGCCTTCATCCGGATCGAAAAGCTGGATGTGGGGCCCTATGCGCTGGGGGTCGAGATCATGCGTGCCCGCGCCGAGCGTCCGGTGGAACGCAGCGACCTTGACGGGCAGGCGGCGGTACATCCGGTGGTCGCGCATCTGGATGCCGGGACGATCGCCGCGCCTGATCTTGCGGCCCGGCTGGATGCGCTAGAGCGCCGGGGGCAGGCGCTGGTCCTGACGGTGGGTCTGCCCGACCTGGCCCGGCCGATGACCGGACACCGGCCGACGCAGCGGCGAATCGATCTTCTGGCGCTGGAGCAATCGGCCTGGGCGCTGGCTGCCCGCGATGACCGCTGCGTCGTCGTGGCCACCCGGACCGAGCTTGACTGGGCGATAAAGCGTGGCCAGACCGTGGTCTGGGCCCCCTCCAAGCTGGTCCTCGACGCCGTTGATGGCCCGCAAGGCACCGCGCCCGAAGCGCTTTCCCTGTGGCTGGCCGAGATGCTTTCGGCCTCGGTCCTCATCGTTCACGGGGCGGCCACGGTTCCGGCAGGAAGTCGCGTGCCGGTGGAGCGCGCCTGACGCTTCGATCCTGGTCTGACGCTTCCCTCTTGAATTGATGGCGGGCATGGGCCAATCGGTTGTGGATGGAGTATTTTCGCCCGATTGCCATGTGTGACGCTGCCCGTCCGGACGGGGCCCAGGATCTGGCTGGTGGCTGGTGCTGGTTCGACCGGATCGAGGTTCTGTCGCGCAACGCCCCGCCGCGGCTGATCGCCGCCCGCGACGCCCCCGAGGTGGTGCGTGACGTGCTGTCGCTGCCGCGACCCGGTTTTGCCGGTCTTGCCCTGAATAGGCCGCGCCTGATGGGCATCCTGAACGTGACCCCGGACAGTTTTTCCGATGGCGGGCGCTACCTTGACCCCAAGGCCGCACTTGGCCACGCAGCCGAGATTTCCCGCGCGGCTGACATTCTGGACATCGGCGGTGAAAGCACGCGCCCCGGTGCTGCCGAGGTGCCGGTGGCCGAAGAGGTCGCCCGTACCAGCCCGGTGATCGAGGCCCTGCGTCAGGCCGGGCATCGTGGTCCGGTCTCGATCGACACCCGCAAGGCGCTGGTTGCCGCCGCGGCCATTCAGGCTGGGGCGGATCTTGTCAACGATGTCTCGGGCCTGGAATTTGACCCGATGCTTGGCCCCTTGATCGCGCGCGAAAAGGTGCCTGTGATCTTGATGCATGCCCAAGGCCAGCCGGCGACGATGCAGGACAATCCAAGCTATGGCAATGTGCTTTTGGATGTCTATGATGCCTTGGCCGCGCGCATTTCGGCGGCGACCGCGATGGGGATCAGCCGGGGCCGGATCGCGATCGATCCCGGCATCGGCTTTGGCAAGACCGCCGAGCATAACCTGGCGCTGATCCGGGGCCTGTCGCTGTTTCATGGCCTTGGCTGTCCGATCTTGCTGGGGGCATCGCGCAAGCGGTTCATTGGTGCCATCGGCAAGTCCGAACGGGCCGAGGGGCGGGTGCCGGGTTCGATTGCGGTGGCTTTGGCCGGGATCGCGCAAGGGGTGCAGATCACCCGGGTGCATGATGCCGCCGAGACGCGGCAGGCGCTGCGGCTATGGCAGGCCCTGCAGGGCACAACCGAAGGGGCAACCGGATGAAGAGCAAGCTTTTCGGCACCGACGGGGTCAGGGGTCGCGCCAACAGTTGGCCGATGACCGCAGACCTTGCGCTGAAACTGGGGGCAGCGGCGGGGCGGTACTTTCGCCGCGACGGCAGTGCTGCGCACCGGGTGGTCATCGGCAAGGACACCCGACTGTCGGGCTACATGCTGGAAAACGCGCTGACGGCGGGGCTGACATCCACCGGGATGAATGTTCTTTTGTTGGGTCCGGTGCCGACGCCGGCGGTGGGGTATCTTACCCGGTCGATGCGGGCTGACCTTGGGGTGATGATCAGCGCCAGCCACAATCCGCACCAGGACAACGGCATCAAGTTCTTCGGCCCTGACGGCTTTAAGCTTTCGGACGCCGCCGAGGCCGAGATCGAGGCGATGGTCGAAGGCGACATCACCCCCGCCAAGCCCGAAAACATCGGCCGGGCGAAACGGATCGAGGATGGCCGTGGCCGCTATCAGGAATTCGTCAAGACCAGCTTTCCAACTGGCCTCAGGCTCGATGGCCTAAAGGTGGTGATCGATTGCGCCAACGGGGCTGCCTACCGGTGCGCACCCGAAGTGCTGTGGGAATTGGGGGCCGAGGTGATCGCGGTCGGGGTCGCGCCAAACGGCACCAATATCAACGACCGCTGCGGGTCCACCCATACCGAGACGGCCGCCGAGGCGGTGGTGACCCATGGCGCGCATGTCGGCATCAGTCTGGATGGCGACGCCGACCGGGTGATGATCCTGGACGAAGGTGGCCGGGTGGCGGACGGCGACCAGATCATGGCGCTTTTGGCCGCTCGATGGGCAGATGATGGGCGGCTGACCGGCGGCGCCCTGGTGGCCACGGTGATGTCGAACCTGGGGTTGGAGCGGTTTTTGGCGGCACGCGGCATCGGGCTGGAACGGACAGGCGTGGGCGACCGCCATGTGGTGGAACGGATGCGCGCGGGGGGCTTCAACCTGGGCGGCGAACAGTCCGGCCATATCGTGATGACCGATTATGCCACCACAGGCGACGGGCTGGTGGCGGGCTTGCAATTCCTGGCCGAGATGGTCCGCACGGCCCAACCCGCCAGCGCCCTGACCCGCAGTTTCCAGACCGTGCCGCAGATGCTGAAGAACGTGCGCTACGCCGATGGCACCCAACCGCTGGAGACCGAGCCGGTGCGCCGGGTGATCGAGGCCGCGACCGCCCGCATCGCCGGCAAGGGCCGCATCCTGATCCGCAAATCGGGAACCGAGCCCTTGATCCGGGTGATGGCCGAATGCGAGGACCCGGCGCTGCTGGCTGCCGTGGTCGGCGACATCGTGGCCGCCCTGGACGTGGCGCGCTAGGCCGCTGGCCCCTTGGGCTTGTCGGCCAGCGCATAGTTGCCGACAAAGGAAAGCTGGCCATGATGGGTGACCCTTGCGGTTTCATGGCACCAGATCTCGCCGCCGCAACCTTCTATCCAGCGGCGGCAGAACGAGGTGTCCTCGCCATGCATCACGGCACCGTCGCGGCCCCGCAGATGGCTGAAGAAGTCGTGAAAATCCGCGCCGGGATAGCCCGGCCCGTTGAAGCCCGGCACTGGCAGGGCAGCCCCCGTGGCCACCATCCGCTCGGGCACCGCGCGGCGGATCAGCATGAAACCCGTGCCCGCGCCGGGAACCTTGCGAAAGCCGTCGCGCACCTCATGCGGCCAGGGCTGGCCGGCGTCGTAGGTCGCACTGATGTTGTAACGCAGACTTTCTGCCAAAAGATCGGCGGTCGAGGCGCGATTGGCCAGGGGCTTTGTCGCCTCACGCTCGATCAGGGCGCGAAACTCGCGCCAACGCATCTGGCGCTGGGGGTAGGCGGCACAGGTGAAATCGGCGTCGAAGGCCAGGAGTTGAAAGACCAGGTCGGGCGCGTAACTGATGTCGCTGTCCAAAAGCAGCGCGTGGCTGAATTTCTTGTCCGCCAGAAAGACCGACATCAGATAGTTGCGCGAAATGACCAGATCGGACCATTCATAGGTCTTCAGGGCAAAGGCGATGCCCCGCTTTTGCAAGGCCTGGGTCAGTCCGAGCAGGCTGTGGACTGCCGGAGTGTCGATCTGGCCCCCGGTGGGCATCAAGATCAGCAGGGAGGGCATGGCGCTTCTCTTGGACCTTGGGCGGGCAGGGTTGCGGCGGCTTGAGACTGCGTCAAGCTGGGATGTTGCGACCTAGGGGAAAATTCCGCGCCCAGCCGTCCAGCCATCGCTGCAGACTAGGCTGCGAAAGCGGATCGTGCACGCCACTGTGGCACCTCCCGGCAGGGCATAAAAGAAGCGATAGCCGAAGGCGACACCCTCGCCTCGCAGGACGCGCGCCTCGCCCTCCTTTGCGGCTTGTCCAGGGGTCTGCACCGCAACCTCTTGCCCCGGGCGGGTCAGGGCGATGATCGGACGTCCGCCAATATCGGCCAGCGCCATGCTGGAGCCGACCGCATTAAGCGCGGTCCAGCCCAGACCGGCGACAATCAAGAGGCTGATAAGGATGAAACGTCGCATACGGGCCAGTCCAGCAGGGGAAAGAAGGGCGCCGCGGGGGCGCCCCTCAGTGGGATCAGTTCCGTGCCTTGTCGACCATCTTGCCCTTGGAAATCCAGGGCATCATGGCGCGCAGCTTTTCACCGACCTGTTCGATCTGGTGTTCGTCGTTGATCCGGCGGGTCGCCTTGAAGAACGGCTGGCCGACGGCGTTTTCCTGCATGAAGTCACGCACGAACTTGCCGGTCTGGATGTCCTTGAGGACCGCTTTCATCCGGGCCTTGGTTTCCTCATAGGGCAGGATACGGGGGCCGGAAACATATTCGCCATATTCGGCGGTGTTCGAGATCGAGTAGTTCATGTTCGCGATGCCGCCTTCGTAGATCAGGTCCACGATCAGCTTCACTTCGTGCAGGCATTCGAAATAGGCCATTTCGGGCTCATAGCCGGCTTCCACCAGCGTCTCAAAGCCCATGCGGATAAGTTCCACAAGGCCGCCGCAGAGGACGGCCTGCTCACCGAAGAGGTCGGTTTCACATTCCTGACGGAAGTTGGTTTCGATGATGCCGGACCGCCCGCCACCGATGGCCGAGCAGTAGGAGAGGCCGATTTCCATGGCCTTGCCGGTTGCGTCTTGATGGACCGCCACCAGGCAGGGCACGCCGCCGCCCTTGGTGTATTCGCCACGAACGGTATGGCCGGGGCCTTTTGGGGCCATCATGATGACATCGACACCCTTTTTCGGCTCGATCAAGCCAAAGTGGACGTTCAACCCGTGGGCAAAGGCAATCGCAGCCCCTTCGCGCAGGTTGTCGTGGACATAGGCCTTGTAGGTCGCTGCCTGCAGCTCATCGGGCATGGTGAACATGATCAGGTCGCACCACTTCGCCGCTTCGGCGATGTCCATGACCTTCAGACCCTCGGCTTCGCATTTCTTGGCGCTGGCCGAACCGGGGCGCAGGGCGACGACGACGTTCTTCGCGCCACTATCGCGCAGGTTCAGCGCATGAGCGTGGCCCTGGCTGCCGTAGCCAAGGATGGCCACTTTTTTGTCCTTGATCAGGTTCACATCGCAGTCCCGGTCGTAGTAAACGCGCATCCTGGCGCTCCTTTGCTGTTGCTGGCGTGACAATAGGGCGATCCTTGCAAAGAAGCGTGCAATATTTGACGAACTTGCAGACATGTGCAATTTATCATTCGTGTAATATCAATAAATCGAATAATCCATGCTCGACGATACCGACCGCCGCATCCTGCGCCACTGGCTGGCCGAGCCGTCCCTGGACCGCGCGCGCCTGGCTGAACGGGCGGGGGTGACCGGGGCCACGCTGTGGCGGCGGCTGGAGCGCCTGCGCGCAGCCGGGGTGGTGCAGGGCGAAGGGGCGGTGATCGACTGGCGCGCGCTGGGCTATGGGGTCGAGGTCAGCCTGCGCTTTACCCTCGACAAGACCAACCCGCGCGCCTTTGACGAATTCATCGCCGCAGCGCGTCAGGTGCCCGAGGTTACCGGGATCGAGACCTTCCTTGGCCGCGTCGATGTGCGCCTGAACGTCATCGCCCGCGACATGGGCCACTGGACCGGCATCTACCGCGACCGGATTCTGGCGCTGCCCCACATCGCCGAGGTCGAGGCGCTGATGCTGGTCGCCACGATCAAGGACAGCGGGGGCCTGCCGCTGTGATCGAGCTTGACGATCTGGATCGGGGTCTTCTTCGGGCGCTGTCGCTGGATGGCAGCCTTTCGGCTGGTGAGCTTGGCCGCCAGCTGGGCCTGTCGCAACCCGCCGCCTGGCGCCGCGTCCGGCGGTTGGAGGAGGCGGGCGTGCTGGCCGGGCGGCGGGTGGATGTGGACCGCGCCGCGCTTGGCTTTGGGGTCACCGTGTTTCTGGGCATAAAGCTTGCCACCAAGGGCCGGGTCAGCCTTGAGGATTTCGAACGCGCCGCCACGGCTATCCCTGAGGTGCAGGTGGTGCAGCATGTGCTTGGGCTTTTCGACTATCGCCTGCGGGTTGTTGCCCGTGACCTGACCGATTTTGAACGTGTGCTCCGCCGCCGGATCATGACGCTGCCGGGCCTTGGCAATGTCGAGGCCAATGTGCTTTTGACCGAAGAACGTCGCCCCGGACCCATCGGTGCGGCGGATTTGGTCGTGAAAGCCTGATCGTAGGCGGCTAGGTTTGGCGCACTCCTCGTCGCATTTCATGCGCTCGTCGCGATGAGGAGACGCAGTCGAACGAAGAGCGGAAGGGCAAGGAACCGGCCATGAAGATCGCGAAACTGGAAACCTTCGACACCGAATTTGTCTGTTTCGTAAAGGTCACGACCGACACGGGCGATACGGGCTGGGGGCAGACCTCGACCTATCAGGCCGATATCACCGCCGACATCTTTCACCGCCAGATCGCCCCGCATGCGCTGGGCACGGCGGTGGTGGATCTGGAAGACACCCTCGCCCTGATCTTTGAGCGCGAACACAAATTCCCCGGCAGCTATCTGCGCCGGGCGCAGGCGGGCCTCGATACCGCCGTCTGGGACCTGCGCGGCAAGGTGGCGGGCAAGCCGGTGGTCAGCCTTCTTGGCGGCACGCCTGGCAAGATCCGCGCCTATGCCAGCAGCATGAAGCGCGACATCACCCCGGAAGATGAGGCCGCCCGCTTTCTTCGCTTGCGCGACGATCACGGCTTTGACGCCTTCAAATGGCGCGTGGGGGCCGAGGTTGGCCGCGACCGCGACGAATGGCCTGGCCGGACCGAGGCGGTCATCCCGGTCGTGTCCAAGGCGCTTGGCGATGGGGTGGACAAGCTGGTCGATGGCAACTCCTGCTATTCCCCCGCCCGCGCCATCGCCGTGGGCCGCATGCTGGAAGACCACGGCATCGGCCATTTCGAGGAACCCTGCCCCTATTGGGAGGTTGACCAGACCGCCGAGGTCCGCGCGGCCCTGAGCATCGACGTAGCAGGGGGCGAGCAGGATTGTGAGCTGACCGCCTGGCAATTGGCCGTTGAGCACAAGGCCGTCGACATCCTCCAGCCCGACATCATGTATATGGGTGGCATCTGCCGCACGCTGGAGGTCTGCCGGATGGGCCAGGCTGCGGGTCTGCCGATCACGCCCCATGCCGCGAACCTTGGCCTCGTGACCATGTGCACGATGCATCTTCTCCGTGCGATCCCGAACCCCGGCAAATACCTTGAGTTCTCGATCGAGGGGCTAGATTACTATCCGTGGCAGGACGGGCTTTTCCTGAACGATCCCTACCGGATCGACGCCGGCCACGCCATCGTCACCGAGGCCCCCGGCTGGGGGGTCGAAATCAACCCCGACTGGCTGGCCCGCGCCCGTCACCGTGTTTCGGAAAGGACCTGACCCATGCCCGGATTGCACCCCCATATCGACCCCGAGGGGCTTGAGGAATTTTCAGTCGTGTTCTCCGACCGCAGCCTCAACCACATGTCGGCGCGATTTCAGACGGTGATGAAGGATGTGTCCGGCCTCTTGCGTGAGGTTTATAACGGCAGCGCCGTGGCCCTGGTGCCCGGTGGCGGCACCTATGCGATGGAGGCGGTGGCCCGGCAGTTCGGGCAAGGCTCGGTCCTGATCGTCCGGAACGGCTGGTTCAGCTATCGCTGGACCCAGATTTTTGAGGCTGGAGGCTTTGCCCGTGAGACGACCGTGGTGATGGCGCGGCAAACCGGCAATGGGGCGCAAGCCGCCTATGCGCCGCCCCCGGTGGAGGAAGTGGTCGCCCGCATCCGCGAGGTCCGCCCCGAAGCGGTCTTTGCCCCGCATGTGGAAACCAGCGCCGGGATCATCCTGCCCGATGATTACATTGCCCAGGTCGCCGCAGCCGCGCATGAAGTGGGCGCGCTGATGGTCCTCGACTGCATCGCCAGTGGCTGTGTCTGGGTCGATATGGCGGCAACGGGGGTCGATGTGCTGATCTCGGCCCCGCAAAAGGGCTGGTCGGCCTCGCCCTCTGCCGGGGTGGTGGTGCTGTCACCCCTGGCCGAGGCACGGCTGGCCGAGACGACGTCGAACAGCTTTGCGGTGGACCTGAAGAAATGGCGCGCGATCATGGCGGCCTATGAAGGTGGCGGGCATGCCTATCACGCGACGATGCCCACCGATGCGATCGTCGGCTTTCGCGATGCGATGCTGGAGACGAAGGCAATGGGCTTTGCCGCCGCCAAGGCCGCGCAATGGGAGCTGGGGCACGCAGTGCGTGGGCTGATGGCGGAAAAGGGCGTGCCCTCGGTCGCGGCCGAAGGCTTCCAGGCCCCGGGCGTGGTGGTCAGCTACACCGGCGATGCGGCGGTGCAAAGCGGGGCCAAGTTCCGCGCCGAGGGTTTGCAGATCGCCGCCGGCGTGCCCTTGCAACTGGGTGAGGGGCCCGAGTTCCGGACCTTCCGCCTTGGTCTCTTCGGGCTCGACAAGCTGAAGGATGTGCCGGGAACGGTGGCGCGGTTGCAGCGCGCGGTCGAGGCGGTCCTTTAGGCGCGCCAAGCCAGGCTGGGCAAGAGTGCCCACCTTGCGCCGCGCCTATCTTAGGCCCAAGCCCACCCGCATCAGCGTCTGGCGCACCGGTTGCAGGGAATAAAGCGCCGCAAGGGCGGTTTTGCGCAGATCGCGCAAGCCCGGTGCCTCGGCCATCGAGGCGCGGTTCAACAGGTCAATTCCGGTCACGCGGGCCTGCACGTCCCAGTGGCGCTGCCGGTGGTAGCCGTTGGTCACCGCCGGGCTGCCCGGGTCCGCGCGATGGCGCTGGGCAAGCTCCAGCAGGCAGGACAGATCGGCGAGGCTCATGTTCAGGCCCTGCGCGCCAATCGGCGGCACGACATGCGCAGCTTCCGCCATCAGCACGCAGCGCGGGCCCGACATCCGGTCGGCGATCTGGCTGATGATTGGCCAGATCGACCGGCGGCTGGCCAGGCGCAGGGGGCCCAGCACCCCGGCCGAGCGGGCTGTCATCTCGGCTTCGAAATCGTCCTGCTGCAGGGCGGCCAGCGCGGTGATGCGGTGCCCGCGATCCATCCACACCACCGCCGAAGCTGCGCGGCCGTCCTGATCCGGCAGCGGCACCAGCGTAAAGGGCCCACCAAAGCGGTGTACCTCGGTCGAGATATTGTCGTGGGGCTGGTCATGGGTCACCGCGAAGACCAGCGCCTTCTGGCCGTAGCGCAGGGTTCTGGCCCCGATCCCAAGCGCCGCGCGGACCGCCGAGTGCCGCCCGTCGGCCCCGATCACCAGTTTCGCGGCCACCTGGGTCCCGTCGCTCAGGCTGACCAGGCTGGCGTCCTGCCGGGTCAGCAGGCGCAGAAACCCGGTGCCGGGCCGAAAGCTGACCGACGGCAACTGGGCCAGCCGCGCCACCATCTCGCGTCGCAACAGCCAGTTCGGCAAGTTCCAGCCAAAGGGTGCGTCCGAGATCTCAGCGGCTTCGAAGGCAGTGCTGAGCCGCGGTTCCGGCGCAGGGCCTCCGGCATCAACGATCCGCATCACCCGCAGCGCTGCCGCATGCGGGGCCAGCGCCTGCCAAAGCCCGGCGGCCTGCAAGACCGCCAGCGATGGCGCAAGGATCGCCGTGGTCCGCAGGTCTGCCCCTTCGGCCTCAGCTTCGGTCACCGGAGGAGAGGGGTCGACACAAATCACGCGAAACCCGGCACTACCCAGCGCACAGGCCGCCGTGAGCCCGGCAACGCCCGCGCCCGAGATCAGGATGTCCGTGGTTTCGCGCATCGTCGTTCTCCCGTTTGATAAAGACATAGTCCGCAGGGCATCCGTCAGCCAGTGGACAAAGCGCCCCAGCCCGATCGTCGCGGCTTGCCGTTGCTTGATCAGGCGGTCAGCCGATCCAGGAACCCGGCCAGATCGTCTGTGTGATGCCCGATATGGGGGGCGGGCAGGGCGGTAGGGGCGACATGCACCGTTTGCATCCCCAGGGCATGCGGGACTGCCAGATTGCGCGGGTCATCTTCGAACATCGCAGCCTGGCTTGAGGTCAGCCCGTCACGGGCAAAGACCGTTGCAAAGGCCCGCGCCTCGGGTTTGGGGTGAAAATCGGCGTGCTCGACACCATAGACCGCATCGAACAGACCGGTCAGCCCCCGCGCGGCAAGCACTTTTTCAGCATAGGGCGCGCAGGCATTGGTATAGACGATCTTGCGGCCCGGCAGCCTTGCGATGGCTTGGGCAAGATCCGGGTCCGGTGACAGCACGGCAAAGTCGATGTCATGCACCTCGGTCAGATAGGGGCCGGGGTCGATGTCATGCTCGCGCATCAGCCCGGCCAAGGTGGTGCCGTAGGTCTGCCAGTAATGGGTGCGCAGATGGTCTGCCCGCGCCCGGTCCACGCCCAGCGCGCGCATGACCCAATCGGTCATCCGGACCTCGATCTGGTCGAAAAGCCGCATCCGGGGCGGGTAAAGCGTGTTGTCCAGGTCAAAGACCCAGTGGGTCACGCCGGCAAAGTCCATGGCTGTCATGTCTTGGGTCTAGCCGCCCCCGTGTCGCTTGGAAAGGGTTGAAAGCCGGGGCCACCGCGCGCTAGTACAGGGTCAACGCTTAGAAAAGGCCTGCGCCGGTGCAAAAAGATGCCTACAGCCTGATCCTGGAAGCGATCGAGACCGGGGTGTACAAGCCCGGCGACCGCCTGGTGGAAAGCGAGTTGGCCGAGCGGCTGGGCGTCAGCCGGACCCCGGTGCGCGAGGCGCTGCAGCGGCTGGAAACGCAGGCGATGCTGATGCGCGATGGCCGCAGCCTGATCGTGGCCAGCCTTGACTACAACCAGCTGTCCGAGCTTTATGCCGTCCGCTCTGAGCTTGAGGGGCTTGCCGCCCGGCTGGCAGCCCGGCACGCAACCCCGGAAGAGCAGCGCCTTTTGCAAGCGATGGTGGCCGAGGACCGCGCTTTGGTCGGGGGCGACCCCAGGCTTTTAAGCCGGGCGAACAAGCGGTTTCACAAGCAGATCCACCTGGCCAGTCACAATCGCTTTTTGGTGCAGCAACTGGACCTGGTCCATCGGTCGATGGCGCTGATGGCCAATACCTCGCTTGCGGCAGTCGGGCGTGACCATGCCGCCCTGGATGAACATGACCAGATTGTGCGTGCCATCGTCGCCGGCGATGGCGAAGCGGCTTACCTGGCGCTGAAGCTGCACATCAGCCGGGCCTACGAGACCCGGCTTAGGGTCGAAGCGGGCGAGTTGGGGTTGCGCTAGGCTATCCTTTCAGGGGGCGTGACGGCGGCACCGTGTCGTAAAGCCCATGCTCGGTCTTGTCCCAGAAGAACGGCCGCGTCACCAGTTCGAACAGCGCCTTGTAGGCGGCCAGCGACGCCAGCGGAAAGTACAGCTTCATCGTCAGAACCCACATCAGGTTCAGCCGGTGCCGGGTCTTGCGCAGGCCAATCACCCCGGTCAGAAGGTTGGTCGTCTCGGACAGCGCAAAGATCGCCGACATGGCCCAGATTGCCCCCACCGGCATCGCCTCGATCAGGGGATGGGAATAGCCCAGGGGCACGATCAGGAAAGACAAAAGCAACGGTGCCAACAGCACCTGGGCGATGCTGCCCAGAAACAGCACCTGAAAGCCGAAAAAGCCGCGCGGCCCAAGCTGGCGCCACAAGAGGCGCGGGTTGCGCATATGCACGGCCCAGGTGATCATGTAGCCCTTGATCCAGCGTGAGCGTTGCTTGATCCAGGGCAGCATCCGGCAATTCGCCTCTTCCTCTGTGACGGTGGCGACAAAGTCGGTGCGATAGCCGTGCCGGGCCAACCGCACGCCCAGATCGGCGTCCTCGGTCACGTTGTGGGCATCCCAACCGCCCAAATCCTCAAGCACGGCGCGGCGGAAGAACACCGTGGTGCCGCCCAGGGGCACGACCAACCCAAGCTGGGCGATGCCGGGCAGGATCAAGCGGAACCAGCCTGAATATTCGATTGTGAAACAGCGGCTTAACCAGTTGGTTCGTGGGTTGTAGTAGTCAAGCATCCCCTGCAGGCAGGCCACGGTCGGGCCCGAGCGCTGAAACTGTGCCACCACCTTGCGCAACTGGTCCGGGGCGGGGGCATCCTCGGCGTCGTAGATGCCAAGGATGGACCCGCGCGCATAGCCCAGCGCATGGTTCAGCGCGCGCGGCTTGGTCTTGATCTCGCCCTGCGGGACCAGGATCACCCGGATCCAGGGCGGAAGCTCGGCCTTGTTCAGTGCGGCCAGCGTCATCTTGTCATCCGCCTCGACCGCGAGGATGACATCCAGAAGCTCTTCGGGGTAGTCGAGCCGGGCAAGACGCCCGACCAGCCGGGCGGCAATGTTGGCCTCTCGGTAAAGGGCGACGATGATCGACACCGTCGGTGTCGCGGCATCCGGGGCGGGCGGGGTAAGGACCGGGTGTTTGGGACCGGGTCTTGAATGCCGCAACGTCGCATAGGTGGCAGCCAGTTTCAGCCCGACAAACAGCGCCAGCGTCACCACCGCCACCACGACAAGTCCCATCGCAAAGCCAAGCGGAGCCGCCAGCGCCAGGGCGCCCCCGGCACTTAGCGCCGCAAGGATGCGCGGGGTACGCATCAGCTTGGGCCAACTGCGGCAGCTTTCGCTTTCGGGCACGAGATTTTCGGCCGCCCTGGCCAGCTTTGGCCCGCGCCAGGCATGTACCGCTGCCAAAATCGCTTGCGCTGGGGCCAGACCGGCGCTGACCGGGCCAAGCCGCGCCTCCAGCATCGGGCGCAGGCGGCGAAATTCCTCGGGTCGGGACAGCGCCACCACCGTCACCCCACCCGCGCGCCGCCAGGGCACCAACCCGTGCCGCAGGCAGGTCGTGGCCCCCAAGGCGTCGATCAGCCGGGGATCTGGCAGAACGCTGTCCAGGTCGATGACCCGGACGCCCCATGCCCGGGCTTCGACCTGCAACAGGTCGCGTTCCACCACCAGCCCGCGCGCGTGCAGCACGTCGCGTAACAGGCCCGCCTCGCGCCCCTGATGCGCCAGCGCGCTGACCTTGTCATCTGCGCTGACGACACCATGGCGCGGCAATTCGGCACCGACGGCAGTTCCGTTACGGACCAAGGGTGCGTCCTGCGCCTGCCGGACAGTGATCTGTCGTTCTGCCCCTGCCACAGCGATCCCCAAGCTGGCCCCGGGGGCAGCATGCGGCCGAGAGGTTAACGCCGCGTTAATCGCGTTCAGGCAGAGCGGCGATCCCGCATCGCGGCGGCAAACCGTTCGAACAGATAAAAGCTGTCTTGCGGCCCGGGCGAGGCTTCGGGGTGGTACTGCACCGAAAATACCGGCTTTGCGGTAACGGCAAGGCCGCAATTGGTGCCGTCGAACAGGCTGACATGGGTTTGCTGCACGCCTTGGGGCAGGGTATCGGCGTCAACGGTAAAGCCGTGGTTCATCGAGGTGATCTCGACCTTGCCGGTGGTCAGGTCCTTGACCGGATGATTCGCACCGTGATGCCCGTGGTTCATCTTGCGCGTCTCGGCCCCCAAGGCGAGCGCCAGCATCTGATGACCAAGGCAGATGCCGAACAGCGGAAGATCCCGGGCCAACACCGCCTGTATCATCGGGACGGCATAGGCTCCGGTTGCGGCCGGGTCGCCGGGGCCGTTCGACAGGAACACGCCCTCGGGGTCATGGGCCAGCACATCCTCGGCCGTGGCGGTGGCGGGCAGCACGGTCACCTCGCAGCCAACCGAGGCCAGACAGCGCAGGATGTTGCGCTTGGCCCCGTAATCCACCGCCACAACGCGCAGGCCCGGTCCTTCGCGGCGGGTATACCCCTCGGGCCAGGCCCAGCGCATCTCGTCCCAGCGGTAGGACTGCGCGCAGGTGACATCGCGCGCCAGGTCCAGGCCGACCAGACCTTTCCAGGCGCGGGCCTTGGCCACCAGCGCCGCAATGTCAAAGCGCCCTTCGGGGTCGTGGGCCAAGGCCACATGGGGTGCGCCCTGCTGTCGGATGGCCCGGGTCAGCCGCCGGGTGTCGATCCCGCCCATCCCGATCCGGCCCACCTTGGCCAGCCAGCTGGTCAGATCGTCGGTCGCGCGCCAGTTCGATGGCTCGGTGGGGTCCCATTTCACCACCATGCCGGCGGCAACCGGGGTCGCGGTTTCGTCATCCTGCGGCGTGATGCCGGTGTTGCCGATATGGGGAAAGGTGAAGGTCACCGCCTGACCGGCATAGGAGGGATCGGTCATGATCTCTTGGTAGCCGGTCATCGCGGTGTTGAACACCAGTTCGGCGACCGTCACGCCGGTCGCGCCAAAGCCGATGCCGTGAAACACCGTGCCATCGGCCAGAGCAAGGCAAGCAGTCGGCTTTTGCGGCGCGGGCATCGTCGGATTTGTCCTTTCGGAATTTGGCGGACCCTAAGGGCAAGGGCCGTTGCGGTCAAGATCGCGCGGTCAAGATCGTATTGGCAAGTGAATACATAGAAAAAACAGGAGGTTGGAAAAGGGCCACTTGGTTGCGGCAGCGCTTGGATCACGATAGGATGCCACTCTGGGCAGATCAGGGGATATTGACCAATGCTGTTGCGAGACCGGCTGCAAACGGCCTTGAAAGAGGCGATGAAGGCCAAGGCGGTGGACCGGCTGTCTACGCTGCGGTTGATCAACGCCGCCATCAAGGACCGTGAGATTGCCCTGCGCGGCGAGGCCGAAGCGGGTGAGGTCGGCGAGCCCGAGATCCTGCAGATCATGGGCAAGATGGTCAAGCAGCGCCAAGAATCCGCCCGCGCCTACGAAGAGGGCGGGCGGCTGGAACTGGCGGAAAAGGAACTCGCCGAAATCGGCGTGATCCAGGAGTTTCTGCCCCGCCAGATGGACAGTGCCGAGATCGAGGCCGCGATTGCCGCCGCTGTGGCAGAGACCGAAGCCACCAGCATCCGCGACTGTGGCAAGGTGATGGCGGCACTCAAAGGTCGCTACACCGGCCAGATGGACTTTGGTGCAGTCGGAGCCCTGGTCAAGGCGCGGCTGGCCTGAGAGGGTTTTGGCCTGAGCAAGTTTAGGGGCCCGCGCGGCTGGCTTGCCCTGGTCATCGGCGCGGAACACCCCGGACGGCAGGGGAAGAGTTGACCCGCAAATCGATGTTGCTTTTCGTGCCCAGCGCGAAGCGCAGCGTCAGCGCAATCACCACCAGGCTAGTCAGCAGCCAGGCGCCGCCCCAAAGCATGGTGGCACCGCCGAACTCTTCGGCAAGCATGCGCGCGTCCGATCGCAGATGTGCCCGGGCTATCGTGTCGCTTATGATGTCATTGGGGACGTAAAGCATGCTTGCAAGTCCGACCAGGCGCAGCGCGAGGTCGTTTGCGCCATGCCCGGTGAACCAGGCAATCAGCAGCAGGGCGGTCCCGGTCAACAGGCAGAAAACCAGGGGAAATCCGTCCCGGATATACAGGGCGGCCAGCAGCAGGGTGCAAAGCCCAAGGCCCGCGACCGCCACATGGTCCAGCCGGGTCCGCAGCGCGACAAGAAACAGCGCGACACCAACCAAAAGCGACCCAAGATAGCCAGCCGAAAGGATCACAAATCGGTTGCCGCCATTGGTCACGGCCAACCCGCCTTCGTCTGGCGTCAGGGTCAGGCTGACGATGCTGCCACCGGTGACAAGGGCGGCAAGGCCGTGCGACAGTTCATGAAAGAAGACGATCAGGATGCGAAGGGGGTAAAGGACTGGCGTGGACCAGAGCGCGAAAACCGCAAAAGCCAGGATCGTGATCTGCCAATGTGCGCGCAGGAAGGTCGTCATGTCTGACGCGCCCGGTCCAGCGTCCGCAGCAGGTCGTCGCGCAGCTGAACCCTTTCGGCTTCGGACAGGAACGCGCCCAGCTCTACTTCGCGCCCCTCTCCTTTCATGGTCAGATAGTTCGGCACCGGCCCGCCTGTCTTGTGCAAGGTCACGCGCAGCCAGTGCGCATTTGCTTGCCAATCCTGGCGTTGGCCCCTTGGCCCGTGGCGGGTCAGGCTGATCCGGTCGGCCGACAGGTGCAGGTCCTCGACAATGTCGCGGTCACGGCCGTTCTTGCGCAACGCAAACCAGATCGCCCAGATCGTCGCCAGAAGGAAGGGCAAAAGGACCCAGACCACGGGTGAGCCGATGACCCCGATCAAGGGCACCCCGATCAGGGCCGACGTCCCTCCGACGAACCAGACGAAGCCACGCTGCGACAAGGACCGATGCGGCCAAAGGTGCAGGTGTTGCTGGCCGTCGGTCGGGGGAAGCCATTCGTAGGGCATGTTTCGGTATCCTTTGCCCCGCAGTTTATCGCAGCCCGGGCTGGGGTAAATCACCGATCGGCGCGTCAGGGTGTCGCCGTGCCCAGACCGTTTTGCCCAGACCGTTTGCCCAGACTTTTTTGCGCGTCCCAAGAATTTTCGGCAGAAAATCTTGGGATTCCGCGATCGGGTTGCGCCGAAGGCGATGCCGGACCGGAGCCTGAACAGGCCGAAACGACCAAGGCCCCGGGTCTCCCCGGGGCCTTCTGCACCACGACCGCGTCGTGTCAATGGGCGTGGGATTTGTCCCAGTCTTCGCGCTTGGGCGGTTGCTCGAACGTGTGTTCGGGCGGCGGCGAGGGCAGGGTCCATTCCAGCGTGTCGGCGTATTCGTTCCAGTAGTTGTTCTGGGTCACCCGGCGCCCGGCCAGCAGCGTGTAAAAGACGATGCCGATGAAGAACACGAAGGACGCAAAGGCCACGAAGGCACCGATCGACGAGAACCAGTTCCAGTAGGCGAACGCCTCGGGATAGTCGATATAGCGGCGCGGCATGCCCTGACGCCCCAGGAAGTGCTGCGGGAAGAAGGTCAGGTTCGAGCCGATGAACATCGCCCAGAAGTGCAGCTTGCCCGCCCATTCCGGGTACTGCCGGCCCGACATCTTGCCGATCCAGAAATAGACCCCGGCGAAGATGCCGAAGACCGCGCCCAGGCTCATCACATAGTGGAAATGCGCCACCACATAATAGGTATCATGATAGGCGCGGTCGACGGGGGCCTGGCTAAGAACCACGCCGGTCACGCCGCCAACGGTGAACAGGAAGATGAAGCCAAAGGCGAACAGCATCGGCGTCTTGAATTCGACCGACCCGCCCCACATCGTCGCGATCCAGCTGAACACCTTGATGCCCGTGGGCACGGCGATGACCATGGTCGCCAGCATGAAGTAGCTTTGCTGGGTCAGCGACATGCCCGCAGTGTACATGTGATGCGCCCAGACGACAAAGCCCAGGACGCCGATGGCGACCATCGCATAGACCATCGGCAGATAGCCGAAGATCGGCTTTTTCGAAAAGGTCGCGACGACCTGACTGATGATGCCGAAGGCCGGAAGGATGATGATGTAAACCTCGGGGTGGCCGAAGAACCACAGGATGTGCTGGTAAAGCACCGGGTCACCGCCGCCCGAGGGCGAAAAGAAGGTGGTCCCGAAGTTGCGGTCGGTCAAAAGCATGGTGATGGCCCCTGCCAGCACCGGCAGCGCCAAAAGGACCAGCCATGCGGTGACAAAGATCGACCACGCGAACAGCGGCACCTTGTGCAGCGTCATGCCCGGTGCCCGCATGTTGAGGAAGGTGGTGATCATGTTGATCGCCCCCAGAATCGACGAGGCCCCCGACAGGTGAACCGCAAAGATCGCCAGGTCCATCGCATAGCCACCCTCGGCGGTGGTTGACAGCGGCGGGTAAAGCACCCAACCCACGCCCGCGCCTGTGCCCAGATCGCCGCCGCCGCCCGGGGCGAACAGCGAGGCCACCGCCAGCGAGGTCCCGGCGATGAACAGCCAGAACGACAGGTTGTTCATCCGCGGAAACGCCATGTCCGGCGCGCCGATCTGCAGCGGCATGAAATAGTTGCCAAAGCCGCCGAACAGTGCGGGAATCACCACGAAGAACATCATCAGGATGCCGTGCGCGGTGATTGTCACGTTGTAAAGGTGCCCGTTCGGCGTGCAGACAGCGCCGGCATCGGCAACAAGGCGCAAGCCTTCCTGGCAGAAGTACTGCACCCCGGGAGCCATCAGCTCCATCCGCATGTAGATGGTGAAGATGACCGAGATCAGCCCGACGATCCCGCCCGCAAACAGGTAAAGGATCCCGATGTCCTTGTGATTGGTCGACATGAACCAACGGACAAAAAAGCCGGGTCTGTGATGATCGTGGCTGTGGATGGCTGCGTCTGCCATGGGAGTCTCCCGCTTGTCTTTGACGTGTCTGCGCGCAATGTGACCAAGGCAGGCCCAAAAGAGCAGGCCGGCCGGTATCTTACCCAACTCTTAGCGGCGGCGAGGCAGGCTCGCAATGTCCGACATTGCCGCAGGGCACAGATTTATTGCCGGCAGCGACGATGGCCCTGCCGCCTGGGCCGCAAGGCTGGGGCTTATGCGCGCCTTGACGCAAGAACCAGCACGGGCCAGGGACTGGATCCGGGGTTACGGCCCTAAGGTTACGGCCCCAAGGTAACGGCCCTAAGGTTACGGGGCGACCGAGGCCAGATAGGCGGCCACGTCCTCGCCGCCGGCGGCCAGCTTGAACGACATGCCGGATTTTGCGCCGGCGTCGCCCAAGGCGCCCTGCAGATAGGCCGCCGGGTCGGTGACATAAGCGGCGATGCTGGCGGGATCCCAGGCCGCCCCGCTGGCCCCGAGCGCCGCAAGGGAACCGCCATAAGCAAAGTCAGGATCCGCCGCGACGCCACGTCCGATGATGCCATAAAGGTTCGGGCCGGTGCGGCCGCCCTTCTGGATTTCGGTGCCATCGGGGGCGATGATCGAATGGCAGGTCTTGCATTTCTTGAACACTGCCTCGCCCGCTGCCGGGTCGGCTGCCCGCGCGGCAGCACCAAGACTGGCGACAAACGCCACCAAAAGGAAAAGCCTGGTCATTCTGTCCTCATGTATCGAGCGGCGCCGCTGGCCGTCGTCAATGCGCCAGACCATGCGACCGGCACCGGGTGATATGCAATAGCAACAAGGTCGCATCCGGGGCGCTGGCCGCGCTTAGGGCCCGGCAAGATCGGCGCGCGCACCGCCAGAACCGATCGCGCTTTGGAACGTCGCGATCAAGGCTGCGTCCAGGTCGGCCAAGGTGACCGGCAGCCCAAGGTCCACCAGGCTGGTCACGCCGTGGTCGCGGATGCCGCAGGGCACAATGCCGTCGAAATGCGTCAGATCCGGCTCGACGTTGATCGAGATGCCGTGAAAGCTGATCCCGTGCCGCAGCCTAATGCCGATGGCGGCGATCTTCTCCTCGGACGGGGTGCCATCGGGACCGGGCCGGTCAGGTCGGCGGACCCAGACGCCGATGCGGCCGGGGCGCATCTCGCCCTTCACGCCGAACTCGGCCAGGGTCGCGATGACCCAGCCTTCCAAAACCTGGACAAAGCGGCGCACGTCGCCGCCCCGGGCCTTGACGTCCAGCATGCAGTAGATGACGCGCTGGCCGGGCCCGTGATAGGTGTACTGCCCGCCCCGTCCGACGGCATGCACCGGGAAGCGGTCCGGCGTGACCAGATCGGCCGCCTTGGCCGAGGTGCCCGCCGTGTAAAGCGCGGGATGTTCCAAAAGCCAGACAGACTCACCCGCGCGGCGGTCGTGCATCGCGGCCACATGCGCCTCCATCGCCGCCAAGGTCGCCACATAGGGCGAAAGCCCCGCAAGATTCCGCCATTCTACCATGTTTGGCCTCCGCAAAGGCGCCGGTAGGTCATTTCCTACCTGACGCAAAGACAAAGACATGCTAGAGTCCAAGCTTGAATTTGCCCTTTTCCGGAGAGATGCGATGAAAATCAAAGCAATTGCAACCACTGCGCTGATGGCCTCTGTCGCGCTGACGCCGATGTCGCCGCTCAGCAGCCCTGCCCACGCCGATGGCAAGGATTTCATTGCCGGGGCGATCATCGGTGGCATCGTTGGCGGCGCGATCGTCAACGAGAAGAACAAGAAGAAATCGACGAAATCGACCAAGACCGGCGTCTCTTCCGAAACCCGCGAAGAGAACAAGGAAGTGCAGACCGCGCTGAACTATTTCGGCTATCCGGTCGGCACGCCGGACGGGGCCATTGGTCCCAAGTCGCGCGCCGCGATTGCAGAATATCAGGCCTTCCTCGGCTATCCCGCCACCGGCGAGTTGACCGAGCATGAGCGGACCATCCTGGTCACCTCGTATCACCGGGCCGTTGCCGGTGGCCCGACGATCGCTTCGACCGTGTCGGGCAGCGTCTATGGGCTGAAGGCAGTGCTGATCGCCCAGCGCGATGAAATGGCCGGTGTGGCCCCGACCACCGAACTGGCGGCTGACGCTGGTGCCCCAGTGGCCGGGTCGGTGGCCGAGGCTGCGGCAGCGGCCCTGCCGACGCTGCTGCCCGAGGCGGAGGTGGCCCACGTCGTCGCGCCAGTGGTCGAACCCGTCGCCGAAGTGGCCGTGGTCGAAGAAGCAGCCGCCCTGCCATCGTTCATTGGTGCCGCCGGGGCAAAAGGCTCGCTGGCCGAGGAATGCAACCAGATCAACGTGACCACCAACATGAACGGCGGCATGACCACCGCCGACACGATGCAGGACGCGAATTTTGCCCTGGCCGAACAGTTCTGTCTTGCCCGCGCCTTCGCGATCACCACGGGCGACGAGCTTGTTTCCGGAATTGCCGGTTTCACCCCGGCCCAGATCGCCGAACAATGCGCGGCGTTCGGTCCGTTGCTGAAAGACAACGTGGCCGCCCTGTCGCTCCGCCCGGCTGATGAGGTGCTGGCCGGCGTCGAAAGCTTCATCCTGACCTCGGGCATGGCCCCGGCACAGCTGTCGGGCACCGCCAAGGTCTGCCTTGGCGTCGGCTACGCCAACGACGACCTTGATGTCGCGATCGGCTCGGCGCTCTTGCTGACCGCGATGGGTGAGCGGGGCTACGCCGAATACCTTGGCCATCACCTGGCCCAGGGCTTTGGGGCCACCGAACGGCCTGACCTGGCGATGGGCTGGTACGACCTGACGCTTGAGGCAATGGGGCAGGGCCAGATGGTCGTGGCACCAGGGGTTGCCGGTCGGGACACGCTGATCAAGAAGGCGGCCTACACGATCAACGGGCGCGCCGGCGAACTGGTGCCCGAGGCCGTGATCGAAGAGGCCTCGCTGCCGGTGTTCGAGGTTGCTCCCGAAGTCGTCGCCGCCGAAGGGATCGTCGAGGAAGCCGCCGTCGCCGTGCCGGTGATCGAGGCCCCCGCAACCGACGTGGCGGTGACCGAACCCGAAGCGGCCCCGGTCTTCGTTGCTCCGGAGCTCGCCGAAGTGGTCGAGACCGCCGAGGCGGCACCGGTGGCCGAAAGCCTTGGCACCCCGGACACCTCGGTTGTGAATGCCGGGGCCCAGGCGGCAATCATGGCCGCGCGCCTGCCGTTCCTGATTTTCTCAAGCTACTGACCGACCTTGCCGCTCATCGCCCTGGTCAGGGCGGTGAGCGGACTTTGCACGCCAGCGAGCGAATTGCTCTTTTCATCGGACGCAACTGCCGCTAGGTAACGCGCGTCCGGCCCCGATGCGGATGTGGCGGAATTGGTAGACGCGCAGCGTTGAGGTCGCTGTTCCTTAACCGGAGTGAAAGTTCGAGTCTTTTCATCCGCACCAGGGTCGGTCGGACAAACGGAATGGGCGTCAGGGGATACCCCGGCGCCCTTTGTTTGTTTTGGGGGCGCAGGTGCGCAACAACCATCGCGGCGCAAAACGGAATTTGAAAAATTCCGTGCCGATTTCCGTTCGGAAATCGGTCAGGGCAGGATCTGCAGCCAGAGCCAGACCGTCAAGACTGACAAGGCGGTTGCGACCAGCACGGTGGAAGCCGCCACGCGCCTTGCCACGCCGTAGAGGTTGGCAAACACATAGGCATTCACCCCAGGTGCCATTGCAGCGGTCAGCACCGCCGAGCGCAGAGCGTCCTCGTCAAGGCTGAAGGCCCAGGTGCCAAGCGCCCAGGTGATCGCCGGATGCAACCCCAGCGAGACCGCCGCCAAAAGCCCGATGGCGCGAAAATCGCCCTCTGGCCGATAGCGCACGAGCACCCCGCCCAAGCCGAACAAGGCAGCGGGCAAGGCTGCAAGAATCACCATGTCCATCGCCGACCAAAGAATGGCCGGCAGGGGCAGTCCCGCAAGGTTCACCGCAAAGCCGCAAAGAATGCCGATGACCAAAGGCTGGATCAGGATCGCGCGCAGAACCTGCCGACCCAGCACCGCCGCCGAAAGCCCCAACCCTTTCGACCGCGCCAGTTCCATCAGGGTGATGCCAAAGGCATAAAACAGCGGCGCATGGATCGAAATGATCGCAAAGTTTCCCGCTAGCGCCTCCGGCCCATACGCGCGTTCGGTGATCGGCACCCCAAGCAGCAACGAATTGGAAAACAGCCCGACAAAACCGAAGGCGATGCTGTCGGTCATTGGTCGGGCAAACCATAGCCGTGCCGCAGCAAAGCCGGCGGCAAAGCCGCTGAAGGCTCCGGCGTAAAAGCTGACCATCAATCCAGGGTCGTAGGCTTGCCCAAGGTCCATCCGCGCGATCGAGACAAACAGCAACAGCGGCAGCGCAAAGCCCTGGGCAAAGCTCATCACTCCATCGACCGCCGTCTCCTGGAACCCCAGCCAGCGTGCAGCGGCGTAGCCAAAGCCGATGATCACGAACACCGGCAGGACGACGTTAAGCAGGGCGGTCACGCCATAGCCCTGTGACAAGAGATGAGCGCCGTGCGGTGACCCGTGCCGGACGTCGGCGCATCGCCCGTGACCCGCAGGCGCTTGGGCCAAGTCAGGATGGTCGGATCAGGGCTGATCGACATAGGTCAGGATCATGCCGTCGTGGGCCGGCGTTACATGCGCGGCAAGCTCGGCGCAAAGGGTATCGTAGTCCAGATCGATGTGCATGTTGGTTAGGACCGCACGGCGGGGCTTGGCCCGTGCGATCCAGTCCAGCGTCATGGCAAGATGGGCATGGGTCGGGTGCGGCAGCCGCCGCAACGCATCGACGATCCAGCAGTCCAGGTCGTCCAGGACTGGCCAGCTTTCCGGCGGTATTGCCACCGCGTCAGGCAGGTATGCGACGGGTCCGATCCGAAATCCCAGCGCGTCCATGCTGCCATGTTCGGCCCGGAACGGCGTCAGCACCACGGGGCCACCTGCCCCGGTCACGGTAACCGGTCCGATCAGGGCCTGGAGGTCCAGGATGGGAGGATAGGGGCTGCCCTGTGGTTGGACAAAGGCATAGCCAAAGCGCGACAACAGGGCTTCTTGCGTCGGGCCGTCGGCCCAGACCGGCAAGCGGTGACCAATGTTGTAGACCACCTGGCGCAGATCGTCGATGCCGTGCATGTGGTCGGCATGGCTGTGGGTATAGACCACCGCGTCAAGCTGCCCAACCCCTGCGTCCAGCAATTGCTCACGCAGGTCGGGAGGCGTGTCGATCAGCACCCGGGTCGTGCCTGCCTGGGTTTCGCGCGTCACCAAAAGCGCACAGCGGCGGCGGCGGTTCTTCGGGTTCGCCGGGTCGCAGCTGCCCCAGTCGGCCGCGACCTGGACGCCACCCAGGCGCGGTACCCCCCCCGAGGAGCCGCAGCCGAGGATGGTGAAGGTAAGCCGGGCCATCACGCCCCCCCCCGTGTCAGCCGCGCCCGCGGGAACAGCCGGTCGAAATTCGCGGTGGTCCGCTCTGCAAACGCCGCGGTCGTCAGGCCAAACAACGGGGCAAGTGCTTGGGCGGTGTGGGCAACATAGGCGGGCTCGTTGCGCTTGCCCCGATGCGGGGGCGGGGCAAGATACGGGCTGTCGGTTTCCAGCACGATCTGGTCAAGCGGCGTGCGGGCAAAAATGTCGCGCAGGGCCTGGCTTTTGGGAAAGGCCGCAATCCCCGAGATCGACAGGGTGAACCCCAGTTCAATCGCAGCAGCGGCAAGGCGCGGACCCGAGGAAAAGCAGTGCATCACGCACGCAAAGGGTCGTACCACCATGGCTTCGGTCAGGATCCGCTCGGTGTCGGCATCGGCGTCGCGGGTATGGATGATCAGTGGCAGCCCGGTTTCCTGCGCCGCCTCGATGTGGATCGCCAGCGAGACCTGCTGAACCGCCTTGGTCTCGGCGGTGTAGTGATAATCCAGCCCGGTCTCGCCCAGTCCGACCAGGCGGGGGTGGCGGGCAAGGGCGACCAGCCCTTCGACCGTTGCAAGCGGCTCTTCCGCGGCGCGCATCGGGTGGGTGCCTGCGGCGTAGAACACCGATGCATGCGCCTCGGCAATGGCGCGGACCTGCGGCTCATCGCGCAGCCGGGTGCAGATCGTGACCATCCGCCGAACCCCGGCGGCCCTGGCACGGGCGAGGACGGCCGGTAATTCGGCAGAAAGCTCGGGAAAGTCGAGGTGGCAATGGCTGTCGACCAGATCGGGAGGGCCAGAAAATGCGCGGTCTTCCACCTGTCACTACCTCTGGGCGAGGGCACCTGCCGTCTCGTCGATACGAAGCAGGGTATCCATCAGAAGCGCTGCAGGGTCAAGGTTCACCGCCTTGCCGCGCCGCGCCCGGGCCGACAGAGTTTGCGCAAGTTCGGCCCAGGCGCGACCGGCGGTGGGGTTTGGGGCCAGCCGCTGCAACAGGGTGGCTTCGCCTGGTGCGGCTTCTGGCGGGGCCAGTCCGGTTGCGCCGCACCGGGCAAGGCGGGCCAGAAACAGATCGATCAGGCTTAGGATAAGATCAAAGGTCTCGACCGCCGCTTTGCCGGCACCAAGCTCGGCCAGCTGCAGCGCCCTTGGCCGGTCAAGCCGGGGCAGGGTGGCCATCAGAACGATCAGGGCGGCGTAAAGCCGGATGCCGTCCAGATTGGTCAGGCGGAAGGCCGCGCCGACCGAACCTGCCGCAAGCTCGGCCAGGGCGACCTTGTCGTCCGTCGCCACCTCGCCGCCCGCCTGGGCCAGCGCCAGGGCAAGGTCATCGGCGGACAACGGGGCCAGGCGCAACTCGCGGCAGCGCGACCGGATCGTCGGCAGCAGCCGCGAAGGGCGATGCGCGATCAGCAGAAGGGTGACATTGGCCGGCGGCTCCTCCAGCAGTTTCAAAAGCGCATTGGCCGAGGCGGGGTTCATGTCGTCAACCGCGTCGATGATCGCCGTGCGGCGGCCCCCGTCGGCTGCGCTAAGCGCAAAGAACGCCTTCATCTTGCGCAGGTCATCCACCACGATGACCTGCGACAGCGCGGTTTCCTTGTCGTTCGGACCGCGGCGCAGCAGAAAGTGCCGCGGCTCGGCCAACTGCAACAGGCGGCGGGCAACCGGATGGTCCGCCGCCACATCAAGTGAGCCTATGGCAACCGGGCCTTGGGGCGTGTCTGCGTCCGTCCCGTCCGATGGGGTCGGGGCCGCCAGCAGAAAACGCGCGATCCGCCAGGCGAGACTGGCCTTGCCGATGCCCTTCGGCCCGGTCAGCATCCAGGCGTGGTGCAACCGGCCAGCCACGAACGCCTGCAGGATCGCGGCTTCGGCAGCCGCATGGCCGAAAATCCGGACGGTTTCGCGCGGATGGGGGGCCCCCTCCAGACGATCGGGTTCGGGCAAGGGGTCTGTTGCAGCCATGGCGAAAGATGACACGCCGGCGGTCGCGGTGGAAGGGGGGCCTTCATGCCCGCGCGGGCTGGTCTGTCTGCCGCCTAGGCCAGTCTGCCGCCTTGGCCAGTCTGGGCACCTAGGTCAGTCTGGGCGCTACGGCGGTCCAGACCCGCTGGGCCACCGTCACCGGATCGGCATCGGCATCAATCAGGCGAAATCGCGGCTGGCGGGCTGCAAGGTCCAGAAAACCGGCGCGGGCTTTGGTCTGAAACGCCAGCCCCATATCCTCGAACCGCAACTCAGCCCCGGCCCGTGCCGTTGCCCGGGCAAGTCCGACCTCTGGATCAAGGTCAAAGAGCAGCGTCAGGTCGGGTTCAACCCCGATCATCAGCGCATGCAGCTGGTCCACCATGTCAGACAGATCGCCACGGGTGATGCCCTGAAAGATGCGGGTCGAATCGGCAAAGCGGTCGGTGATCACGATTTCGCCGCGCGCCAGGGCCGGGCGGATGGTCTTTTCCAGATGATCGCGCCGCGCGGCGGTGAAAAGCAGAATCTCGGTTTCCGCCGACCAGCGGTCGGTCGCACCTTCCAGGACCAGACGGCGGATTTCCTCGGCCCCGGAACTGCCGCCCGGTTCGCGGGTCAGGGTAACCTGATGACCGCGGGCTTGCAGCGCATCGCGCAAGAGCCGTGCCTGAGTTGACTTGCCGGATCCGTCGATACCTTCCAGACTGACGAAAAGGGCGGCCATTCAGCTGGCCGGCGCGTCCAGATAGCGGCCGTAAAGGACCTGGCCTGCAACCAACATCCGGCGAAGGATGCCGGCGCTGCCAACATCGGTCTCGACCACCAGCGGAATCCGGCGGTCGGGCAGATCGGGGACATGCACCACCAGTTCCGCAACCGGGGTGCCGGCGACAAGCGGCGCTACCAGCGGACCGTTGTAGACCACCTCGGCGGCGATGCTGTCGCGCACGATCGCAGGCACCAGCACGCTGACGTCTTCGGCCGGCATCAGCCCTACCGTGCGCGCGTCGCCCAGATGCACCTCGGCCTCGGCCAGGCGCACACCGGCCTTGGCAACCGTCTTTTGCGAGAATTGCCGCAACGCCCAAGTGGCGATCTTTTCAGCTTCCTCGGCGCGGGCAGCCTCAGAGGGCAACCCGGTGATCACGAAGATAACCCGCCGGTCGCCCTGTTTGGCAGACCCGACCAGACCATAGCCCGCCTCAGAGGTGTGGCCGGTCTTCAGACCATCCGCCCCGATCGACAGCTTCAAGAGCGGGTTGCGGTTGAAGCGGTTTTCCGGGGCGCGATCCTTGTAGTTGAACTCGGTTTCGGAAAAGATCGGGTAATACTCGGGGAAATCCTTGATCAGGTGCAGCGCCAGGATGCCAAGGTCGCGCATCGACATGCGGTGGCCAGGGTCGGGCCAGCCGCTGGCATTGGCAAATGTCGACGCGGTCATGCCCAAGGCGCGGGCCCGTTCGGTCATCTGGTCGGCAAAAGCCGCTTCCGTTCCCGACAACCCCTCGGCCACCACCACGCAGGCATCATTGCCGGAATTCACGATCATGCCATAGATCAGGTCGCGGGTCGTGGGCCGGTCCTTGTCTTGCAAAAACATGGTCGAGCCGCCCATCGCAGTTGCCCGGTCGGACACGGCGAATTCGCTGTCCATGGTGACGCGGCCATCGCTCAGGGCTTCGAACAGCATGGTGATCGTCATCAGCTTGGACATCGAGGCCGGAGGCACCGGCTGGTCGGCGTTCTTGTCCAAAAGCACGGTTCCGGTCGAGACGTCATAAACCCAGGCCGCCGTCGCCTCGGTCTCGACCGCGTGGCCGGGCAGGATGCCCAGGCCAAGGACAAACGGGATCAGCAGGCGCAGGGTGCGATGGAACATGCGGAGGGTCTTTGCCTTATTGCAGGAAATAGGCGTCAGCAAAGCCGGCACCCCGGATCGATTTCAGCGTGGCTACGTCGCCGGTGGCCATGATACCCCAAACCGGCTTGCCGCCAACCTCTGTCTTGGCGACCCGCGCCGTTACGCCGATCTTGGCCAGCGTGGCAAGGGCGCGGGTGGCGTTTTCCTCTTGCGAGAAGGTGGCGATCTGGATGGCGCGCGCAGTGGTCGCGACAACGGGCGCATCCTCGGCCGGGTTTGCAGCATCGGTTGCGTCCGCCTTGGCCGGCGTTTCGGTTGGTGCCTTGTCTGCAGGCGGTTCGCTCGCCTGATCAGCGGCGGCGGCGGCGGCGGCGCTGACTTCGGGCGCGCGGGCGTCAAGGGGGGCGGTTTCAACCGCCGCGACATCGCCCGCATCGACCGTGCTGCCCTCATCCGCGGTGGCAACTCCTGCCGCTGCCGCCTTTGCAGCTTCGGCCTCGGCCTTTGCGGCGGCTTTCTTCGCCTCGCGCGCGGCTTTGGCTTCGGCGCGGCGTTCCTTGGCGGTCAATGGCACAGCCTCGGCCACCGGTGCGCCCCCCGCTTCCGGATCTGCCGGGGCGAAGTCAGCCTCGGCCAGGGCTGCCGCGGCGACGGCGGCGGTAGCATCGGCCCCTTCGCCCGTGTCTTGGGCCACGGGGGCTTGGTCTGCCACGGCCTCGGGCGTAGCGGGGTCTGTACCAGGCTCCTCGGCCTGAACTGGCACTTCGGGTTCGGCCCGACGCAGTGCCGTGACCCGGATTTCGACGGGCTGCCCGGCCAGGATGCCAAGCGCCTCTGCCGCGTCTGAGGAGATTTGCAGGGTCGGTCCCGGATTGTCGCGTTCCCGCCGGAACAAGGCACCTTGCACCACCAGCCCGGTCGCAAGGTTTTCCATGATCACCCGCTCGGGGTCGACCGCGTCGGGCGAGGCCACCCAGATGCCGCCCAGCGACGGCCTGCCATCCCAAAGCGCGGTATCGGTGACCTGAAACACTTCGGGCGCTTCGACATCGCCGCCCGGTTTGGACGCGGCCGCTGGCGCAAAGGGGGCAAGCCCTCCTCCGGCGGTTTCAACGCAGCCGGATAGCCCACACAAAAGGCCGGTTGTCGCCAAGGCCAGAATACTGTGCCGAACTGCTGTCAGTGCCATGTGCAACCCTCGATGCCGCGCGATCTGAAAGCCGCGCTTCTTGCCGCTGTACCTGCCCGAAGGACGGCGTATGCGCCGGGGCTTTTCAGCCCTCTTGCCGTTCGGGACACCTTGCCTCGGCCACAGCATACCGTCTTGTGGTTCGGCTGGAAAGGGCAGAGACGGCACAATCCCGTCACAATAAGCGGATTTCACCCGCGCCGTGACCTTTCCGAATCAGACCATGCCCGCTAATGCCGCCTGTGTCGGAGGAGTGGCGGAGTGGTTTATCGCACCGGTCTTGAAAACCGACGTAGGGGAAACTCTACCGTGGGTTCAAATCCCACCTCCTCCGCCACCAAGTCACAGCTATCAAGATGGTTTTGTTCTCTTGGGCTTTTCTGCCATGGTGCGGTGGCAGACGGGGAAGGGAATGCCCATACCGCCCGCCACCGCAAGGAGTCACCATGTGACCCTATAAGCCTGAGATCCGGGCCACGACGCCCTTAGATCTGTGCGCGCGTTACCATGCGAACAGATCTTGCGCCTCTGGCGTGAAGTCGTCCAGCCAAGTCGGTTGCGACAGCGTGATCAGGTCGGACGTCCCCCAATCGATCAGCACGTTGCCGCCGCGTGTCTGAACGCGAACTTGATCGGGATCGATCCCGTTCAAGAGCAACAGGTCCTGCCAGAGTTCGAAGTTCACAAGGGCATCAGACCCGGACCCGGTTGCAAACACAAACACGTCCTGCCCGGCCCCGCCGCCCATCAGATCGTTCCCGATCCCGCCCTCCATTCGGCTGCCGTCGCTGCCGCCGGTCAGGCTGTCATTGCCCGCGCCGCCAAACAGATGGTCAAAGCCCTGGTCGCCATAAAGCTTGTCGTTGCCGTCTTCGCCGCGCAGCGTGTCATTGCCCGCGCCGCCAAACAGCACATCCGCACCCGTGCCGCCAAAAAGCGCATCCGCGCCACCTTCGCCGAACAATTGGTCATTGCCGCCAAGACCCGACACGGCGTTGTCTTGCGCATTTCCGACGATCTTGTTGACCAGCTCGTTGCCGGTGGCCAGCGTGGCCGCCGTGCCTTCGCGCAACCACAACTCTTCGACGTTGGCCCCCAGCGTCATCGAGAGGTCCGAGATCAGTTTGTCGTAACCTGCATTCGCGGCTTCGACCACGACATCCCCAATCGCATCGACGTAGTACACGTCGTTTCCAGCCCCGCCCACCATCCGGTCGGCCCCCGCCTGGCCATCCAGCACGTCGTTGCCCGCACCGCCATCCAGCAGATCGTTGCCGTCACCGGCCCGGATGAAGTCGTTGCCAGTGCCGCCATAGACATCGTCATCGCCAAGGCCTGCGGTAATCTTGTCATTGCCGCCATAGCCGAAGATCGCTTCGGACAGCCCGTCTGCGCCGTCGATGGTGTTGCCTTGCGCATCGCGGAAGCCGACGGCCATCTGGTCGTTGCCCTCGGTGCCGTCTACCGGCGATGGAAGGATGGTGACAAACGCCGTGTCCGACGTGCCGGTGACGTCAGCGATGGTATAGCTGAACGTGACCGGATCCGTCGCCGAAGTGGCAAACACGCTGACCGTTCCATCCGCGTTCAGCCGCAATTGCTCGCCGGTGCTCAATGTCACAATGCTGCCGATGCTGACGGCCTGATCGGCGATATGGGTGATCGCAACGCCTGTGCGCCCCGCTGTGGTGTCATTGTCCAGTAGCGACACTGTAGCCTCGCCCTTGGCCGTCACCGCAATCGTATCATCCTGCGCAATCAGCGCCGTTTGCACCGAATTTGCCACGATCATCAGGGTGGAGTCATAGACCGCGTCGCCAGCGTCCGCGATGCCGATCCGGATCGTGTTGACCGCTCCGGGCGTCACCGGCACCTTCAAGGTCAGGACATGGGTCACACCGTCCATTTCGGTGTTCAGCGCACCGGTAGAGTTATCACGATAAAGGTTGGGGTTCGTGTTCGGATTGATGTTGTCGATCGAGATGGTGCCATCCCCGACCGACAGTTTCAGCAACGCGCCGTTCACCCAGATGGCAACCACATCGTTGTAACCTGAATTCATCCGCCCCGCCCAATCCGAAGTCCGTCCGAAGTGGTGCGCCCTTCAGGTTCTTCTGGCCCTTGACGACCACCCGGACAATCCACCGCCGCGCGCCCGATGGATCAACGACCAAGTACAACCCGCCGCCGTCGCCATGCCGCCCGGCACCCAGGTTCTCCACCAGCTTCTTGGTCAGCTTCCCGGTCAACGCCATCTTGCATACCACTTTTCATACCACTCAACGTAGCAATACAGGACCAATCGAAATGAATCCAGTGCAAACCAAAGCGGCGACCGCAACCAACAAAACAAAGAAAAATCGCCACTGAGGGCGATTGGTTGAAATTGTGCTTTAGGGGTGGGTGGCGGAGGGAACGCGACTGCGGTCGAACCTTCTCTGAGTCTGGGCTGCCCGAACCCTACCGTATCAAGTGCCGCTTTTCAGCGATCTCTGTGAAGCGCATCGCGCTTGGCGACGATTCGAAACATCGTGACGATCAGATAACCTTCGACAATCATGAAGGCGATAGCCATGGCCATCTGCGCCGCAGGGGCGCCAAAGATCAATCCCAAGACCAGATCCTGTACCTCGACCAGGAAACGGATGATCATGACAATCGCGATTGACTCAGGGACGCCGACCAAGCCGACTATCAACAAAGCGATCCCGATAGCTGTGTTGCGCGCAGAAAACTGGAAGATTGCGTTCTGCAGAACTGCCGTGCCGGCATCAAGTCCGGCAAACATCTCCCCAGGGCGCAGGTATCCCATCACGCCATAGCCGAGGTTTGCCACCGCGAGGGCGACCGTCAGACCACGCGCCCAGAACGGTACGAGTTTTTGTGCAGTAGACAACTTCAATATCCTTCATCGGGAAGCGCCGGATGAGACCGGCTTTCGGAAGTTCAGCGCGGCCCGCCTTGCGCGAGGCTCACGATCATCAGAACGGATGTTTCAGGGGCGGTGACGAAGGCATGACCCTTGCCTTGTGTGTCGAGGAACAGCATCGCGTCACTGGGGTGGAGGGTCCGACTGTCGCCAAGCGACGTCGTGATCCTGATCCATCCTTTCAGCACGGTTGCCATTGCCGGGCTCGGTTCGGGATGCAGCGGGCTTTCGCGTCCAGCCGGAACTTCTTGCAGGCGCAGTCGGTGCGCATCCCACTCGATCACAGTTCCTGGCTCTATGTCTTCGAACCGGCTCTCGCCATCGGGGCCATCGGTGATGCTGGCGACTTTCATTCTTGACGGTCCGTTCGTGCGCAGTTGCGGGATGCGCCGCCGGCTGTAAGACCGGCGGCGACGGCTTTTGCCCGTGGCAGGCCGCGCCTAGTCCTGCACGGTGTAGTGGCGGAAGAAGAGTTGATCTGCCTTCATCGACTGGAACATCTGTGCGGCGACATCCGGGCTGGCATTCAGCAAACGGGCGGCTTCCTGCGCATGCTCGATCGTGTCCCAGCGCACGATCACGAACCATTCGTTGCCGGGGCTGATGCCGTCTTCCCGGACGCTGACACCATTCTCGCGCGAGATGAAGCCGGGGAGTGCCGCCACGAAAGCGCCAACCGGCGCATCGGCCGCACGCATCTGGTCGACGGTGACACCGTCCGCGATGGGGGCCGACACGACCTCGAACACATCGGCATGCGCTGCGGTTGCACCCAGCAGGGTGCCAAAGGTCAGTGCCAGGACTCTGAAATTAATGGGGAATTTCGTCACTTCGTGCTCTCCTTGTTGACCGGTTACTGTGTCAGTTGCTGCATCGCCGTGGCCCAGCCCTCGACGTGATGTACGGTTTCGATCTTGCCATCGCGGATCGTGTGGATGTCGATTGTGTCGATCCTGAAGGACTTGCTGCCATCAAGGTCGAGGCCGAAAAAGTTGCCGTTGGGTGAACCGCTGGCGATGGAGCGGACGACGACCCGGTCGCCGGATACGATCACTTCTTGAATGTCCCAGCGCAGGTCGGGAATGAGCTTCCAGAAGTGCTCGAGCTGCCCGGCCAGCGCACCCTCGTCTTCGGCACCCTCGATGTTGATGGACTGAAAGGCGTCAGCCACCACGGCGTCGATGACCTCCGTCGGCGTCGTCCCCTCAGTGACGGTCAAGGCGCTTTGATAGAAACTTGCGATGGCGTTGAGTTCCGGGGGCAGTCCTTCCACGGGCTGCGGCACAGGGACTTCGGCAAGCGCAGGCAGGGCGAGCAGGGTCGCCGATGCCAGAAGCGATGCAAGCAAATTGTTCGGTCGCGTCATGTTCTGGTCTCTTTTCATGATCTTCGGGGAATTGGCGGGTTTGGCGCGATGGTGCGCCGACAGGCACATCAGCCTTAACCCTGTTTCAGTTGCGTGATCCCTGTGGCCCAGTCTTCGAGGTGATAGACCCCGGTGATGCGGCCGTTCTCGACGGTGTGGATGTCGATGGTGTCGATCCGGAAGGCGCGGCTGCCGTCCAGCGTCAGGCCCATGAATTCGCCCACTGGGTTGCCACTGGCGATGGAGCGCACGACGTGCTTCGCTCCCGAGATCACCATTTCCTGCGGTTCCCACTTCAGGTTCGGGATCAGTTTCCAGAACCCTTCGACCTGCGCCATCAGCGCGGCCTTGGGCTTGGTGCCCTTGCCGTTGACCGAGACGAAGTCATCGGCCAGCACGCGCTCCAGCACAACGCCGGGGGTCGTTTCGGTATTCACGGTCAGGGCTTGACGGTAGAATGCCGTCAAGGCGGCCTTGTTGTCCTCAGCGGTCATGGTGCGTTCGTCTCCTGTTGCAAGGTGGCCCCGAACGGGCCGCTTCCTGGCACCCTTCTACCGGCCGGGCACCTTGTGCGGAATGCTGGTTCCGGCAAAACACTTGCTGGTATTGGACAATCTTGGTTGATACAATCATCGGATGACAACCCGGATCATTCCTCAGAAGAAAGTCGGCTTCCAGTCAAGCCATGGCGCGCCAGTCGAGGCAGTGCCGCTGGATCGTATCCGCCGGACGGGCAGTGCCGCGCATCTCGCTTCGGTGCAATGGCCAAAGTTCACGATGTTTCTGCTTTATACGCAGGGCTTTGGCCAGCATGTTCTGGACTTTGAGCCGCATTCCGTAGCACCCGGTACCTTCATCATGGTGCGGGCCGGGACCAGCTACCAATTCCAGCTCTCGACGGACATGGACGGTGTTGCCCTTGTTGTATCCGAGGATTTTATTCTGCCGGACGCGCTGTCGCCCCTGCGTCAAGTCTTGTCACAATTGGACTGGCATGTTGCCTCAACCTTGTCATCCGCGGCGCAGGACGAGTTCCTGAGCACCTGCGCCGCCATCGAGCGGGACGCAGAGCGCCACGCTGGCCAACCGTTGCTGCCGCATCTGCTGCGGGAGCGGCTCTATGCACTTCTTGTCGCCCTGCATCTTGACTGGGCCGCAACCCGGGCGAAGCCGACCGAACAGGGTGCACGGCGGAACGACATTCTGCGTGATTTCCGGAGGCTGGTGGACGCGCAGTTTCTCGACCGCTGGAGTGTGGCGGATTATGCCCGAAAGTTGGGCTATGCCGAGCGAACCCTGACGCGGGCTTGTCTGGCTGTCGAGGGGCGAAGTGCCAAAGCAATGATCGACGATCGGCTGGCCCTCGAGGCCCGGCGATGGATCGCCAACAGCGACGAAACGCTGGAGGCCATTGCCCATCGCCTGCGCTTTGGCGAGGCGAGCAACCTGACCCAGTTCTTTCGGCGGGTGACCGGGCGCACGCCCTCGGACTTCCGCGTCGAATGGCGGGGCGATCAGCCGCTGATGGACCGGGCCTTGGACAAGATCCAGTCGCGGGTCAGCGCGGCGCGGTCGGACAGTGGCGCGCGGTCGGACCAGACGAGGTAGAACCCCGCACCGGTGTCCCATGTCCAGGGGCCGACCGGGGCGATCAGGCCTTGCGCCATCGGCAGGCGGCAGACATGCTCCCAACCCAGCACGATGCCTTCCCCGGCCATCGCAGCCTGAAGCACAAGCGCGTAATCGTTGAGGCGCAAACCGTCATAGCGATCCTGAAACGCCACGCCGAACTGAGCAAAGAACGCAGCCCAGGTCGGGCGATAGCGGTGCGGTTCTTCCAGATGAACCAGAACCTGCCGTGTCAGGTCGCCGAGGTCGTCCATGGCGGGCAGTCGCGCCAGAAGGGATGGGCTGGCCACGGCGCGCAACCGTTCGGGCGCGATCAGGGCAACGTGGTAACCGGGCCACTCGCCGTTACCCCTTCGCACGGCCAGGGTCGTCGCCTCTGACGCGATCTCGATATCGCGGGTCACGGTTTCCAGCCGCAGGTCGATGCCGGGGCTACGGGCGTGGAACTCCTGCAGATGCGGCACCATCCACCAGGTCGCGAAGGCCGTCGAGACCAGCAGGGTGACCTGATCGGACCCCGCCGCCCGCCCGATCTGCCGCGCCGTCGCCAGAATGCGGGCAAAGCCGTCGCTGACGTCAAGATAGAGCCGCGCGCCCGCATCGGTCAGCGCGATCTGCCGGTGCCCCCGCACGAACAACCGCGCGCCGATCGCAGCCTCAAGCCGCCGGAGCGCCTGGCTGACGGCGGGTTGGGTGACCGACAGTTCCTCGGCAGCGCGCGAGAAGGAAAGGTGCCGCGCGGCGGCCTCGAAGACCACGAGGTTATGGGCCGACCCGATCTGGCGTTCAATGTCGCGCATAAATCCAAGTTATCTTGTGGCAAAGATTTTGCAACGGTCACAAGAAACAGACCTGCCCCTAGGATCAAGGTTCAAGCTGAGTTTCTGGAAGATTCGGGGCGCAAGTGGCTGAGACTGAGACAAGAGCAAGACGTCGCCGTGGTCAGGCGGTCGTTCCGGAGGCCGCTGCTCCGGCTTATGTGACGCGAGCCTTGCCCTGGTATGCCATGGCCGATGAAGAGGCGCTGGACCGGATCGAAACCCGCGCCTTTGCCCTGATCGAACGCATCGGGATCGAGTTTCGTGATGACCCTGCAGCGCTTGATCGCTGGCGGGCCGCGGGCGCGGAGGTGACCGAGACCCGCGTCCGCGCCGCCCCTGAGCTGATCCGTGGCCTTCTGTCATCGGCTCCGGCCGAGTTCACACAAGTCGCGCGCAACCCGGGCCGGTCTGTCCGGATCGGCGGGCGGCATCAGGTCTTTGCGCCGGTCTATGGCTCGCCCTTCGTGCGCGATCTGGAGGGGGGACGCCGCTATGGCACGCTGGAGGACTTCCACCGACTGGTGAAGCTGACCCACGCGCTGGACCCGCTGCACCATTCCGGCTTTGTCACCTGCGAGCCCTGCGACATTCCGGTCAGCAAGCGCCATCTCGACATGGTGCTGGCCCACATGACCCTGACCGACAAGCCGCATCTGGGCGCGATCACCGAAAAGGCGCGGGGCGAAGACAGCGTGGCGATGGCCCGTATCCTGCATGGCGACGCGGTGTTCGACAGCAGTTGCGTGATCATGGCCAACGTCAACTCGAATTCACCCATGCTGGTGGACAAGGTGGTAACGGAAGCGATCGAGGTCTATTCCGGCGCCGGGCAAGGCATCATCGCCGTGCCCTTCATCCTCGGGGGGGCCATGGGCCCGGTGACCACAGCGGCAGCCATTGCGCAGGCCCTAGCCGAGGCGATGATGGTCGGGGCCTATGTGCAACTGGTCCGTCCGGGCGCGCCGTTCATCCTGGGCAATTTCCTGTCATCGATGAACCTGCGGTCGGGCGCGCCGACCTTCGGGATGCCGGAACCGATGATGTCGAACTTCGTAATCGGCCAACTCGCGCGGCGGCTGCGACTGCCGCTGCGCTGCGGCGGGGCGCTGACTGCGTCGAAGCTTCCGGATTTCCAGGCGGCGGCGGAAAGTGCGGACTCGATGCTGTCCACCGTTCTGGGCGGGGCAAACTATGTTCTCCATGCAGCGGGCTGGCTGGAAGGCGGGCTGGCCACCGGCTATGAAAAGCTGGTGCTGGATGCCGACCGGCTGGGGGCCTACGCGGTTGCGCTGCAGGGCATGGCGGTCGATGACAACGCGCTTGGCCTTGATGCTTATGATGATGTCGAACCGGGCGGGCATTTCCTCGGCTCGGCCCATACGCTGGCCAACTACACCACCGCCTTTTACGAGGCGAAGCTGTCGAATTCCGACAGCGTCGAACAGTGGGAAGAACAAGGGTCAAAGGACACCGCTCGGCGGGCCTACGACCGCTGGAACCTGCTGCTGAATCAGTATGAGGCCCCGCCCATCGATCCCGGCACGCTGGAGGCGCTGAACGACTATGTGGCCCGCCGCAAGGCGGAACTTCCCGACGCCTGGTACTGACACACCCTTTGAAAGGACAAACGCAATGATAAGACACATGTTTCTTGCGGCCGCCGTGGCGATGTTTGGCTTGGCCGACGCTGTTGATGCGCAGGACCGCAGCACCGTGATGGTAGGCGATCTGACCGTGTCCTATGGCGACACCGGCACGGGAACGCCCATCGTTCTGGTGCATGGCGGCGGGCTGACCTCGCGCATGTGGGGCGGTTTTGTCGAGGCGGCAGCGCCGACGCACCGGCTGCTGACCCCGGACACCCGCAACCATGGTGGCACGGACAACCCCTCGGGCACCTTCACCTATGATCTGGCGGCTGAGGATCTGGCGGGGTTCATCGCCGCTCTTGGCCTCGAACAGCCGGTGGTCATGGGGTACTCCGACGGCGGGATCATCGTGCAGAAGTTCCTGATCGCCCATCCCGGGGTGGCCTCGGCAGCGGTGATCGGCGGGGCGACGAACCGGGTCGCCGCGGACGACCACTACATGGCCGGCATGAGGACCTTCTACGGTTATGACCAGCGCGGCGACTTGCCGGACGAGGTTCTGGACGCGCTGGAGGTCAACGCGCCGGATTTCGCGGGACGGCTGAAGGCGCTGCACGGCGGCGACGCCGCCCCCGACCGCTGGCGCGACCTGCACCAGCTCGCCTGGCCGGTCTGGACCACCGAGATGGTCATTCCGGACGAACAGCTTGCCACCATCGACTTGCCCGTTCTGGTGATCCTTGGACAGAACGACGACTTCTTCCGCTCCGAGGATGCGCTGGCCTTGGCCGAGGCGCTGCCCAAGGGCGAAATCGCCCTGATCCCGGGGGCCAGCCATTCGGCTTTTCGCGAGCGTCCCGAGATCTTTGCCGCCCTCGTGCTCGATTTCCTGACCCGATCCACCGCCCAGTAACCGGACCCTGTCGCCATGAAGATCTCCGCGCTGAAAGCCACGCCCGTCAACATCCCGCTGGAAAAGCCGATGTGGTGGACCGGCGGCCATTACCCCGGCACCTCCAAGACCATCATCGAGGTCGAGACCGATCAGGGCCTGATCGGTCTGGGCGAGGCGCCGTCCATCGACGTCGTGCGCAGCATCGAAGCGATGGGTGAGCGGCTGGTGGGCGCCGACCCGCTGGATATCGCGGGGTGCGAGGCGCTGTGCGTGCCACCGTGGCAGATCGTGCAGAACACGGATGACAGTTCGGTGGTCAAGGCCTTTGGCGCCATCGAGATCGCGCTGTGGGACCTGCGCGGCAAGGTGGCGAATGAACCGCTTTACCGCCTGCTGGGGGGCGCGGTCCGCAAGGACATCGCCTTCACCGAATACTTCGGCTTTCGCGACGGCGGCGAGATGACGCCCGAGGCCATCGCCGACTACTGCATTGCCATGCGAGAGTCGCATGGATCGACCATGTTCGAGGGCAAGCTGATCCTCGGCGACCCGGTGCTGGAAATTGAAACCGTGCGTCAGTTGCGCGCCGCCCTTGGGCCGCACGACATGATCCGGCTGGACAGCAACATGCAATGGTCGCTGAACACCGCGATCCGGGTGCTGCGCGAGATCGAGCCCTTCGACATCCGCAACTACGAAGACCCGGTGGCGAGTTTTGAGGAAATGGCGGCCCTGCGCCGGCATTCCTCGATCCCGTTTTCGACCCATGTGCCGGATATCCGCCGCGCGGTGCGGATGGGGGTGCCGGATTTCATCGTGACCAACTTTGCCGTTCTGGGCGGGATCGCCCGCGCGGTGCGTTTCATCGGTGCCTGCGAGGCCATGGGCGTCGGCTTCTGGTGCTATTCTGGCGACGCCGGGATTGCCACTGCCGCTTATCTGCACATGACCGCAGCGATGCCCTGGATCACCGAGCCGTCACAATCGCTGTTCCGGTGGCAGATCGGCGATGTGATCGAAGGCGGACCCTTTCGCCAAACGAACAACGTCGTGCGCGTGCCTGAAGGCCCCGGCCTTGGAGTGACGCTAGACCGTGCGGCGCTGGCGCATTGGAACCGACACCTGATCGACCACGGCCCGCTGGATCACTTCCACGACCCTGCAGCGCCGGGCCGCTTCCGTCGCCTTCCCCTGAACTGACCCAAGCCCCCCCCGTCCCGAAAGCCACACCCATGTCCACCGACCCGCAGTTTCCCCAGCACGCCCGCGCCGTCATCATCGGGGGCGGCGTTGTTGGCTGCTCCATTCTGTTTCATCTCGCCAAGTTTGGCTGGAAGGACTGCATCCTTCTGGAGCGGGACGAGCTGACCTCGGGGTCCAGCTGGCATGCGGCAGGCCAGATCCACACGATCAGTTCCGACCCGAACATCAGCCGCCTGCAAGGCTATACGATCAACCTCTACAAGGAGATCGAGGCCACCTCGGGCCATTCGGTGGGGATGCACAACACCGGCGGCTTCTACCTGGCCTCGAACGAGGTCTGGCATGACTATCTGAAGCGCGAACGGTCCAAGGCCCGCTACATGGGGCTGGATCAGGAGTTCATCAGCGTCGAGGAGGCCGCGCGCCGCCACCCGCTGATCGACCCGAGCCACTACATCGCCGCCCTCTGGGACCCGCTGGATGGCGATGTCGATCCCTCGGGCGTCTGCTACGCCTATGCGAAGTCGGCTCGCGTGCATGGGGCGCAGTATTTCACCCATACTCCGGTGATCGAAACTTGCCAGCGCAAGGACGGCAGCTGGGACGTGGTGACATCGAAGGGAACGATCAACGCCGAGCATGTGGTGAATGCTGCAGGCCTCTGGGCGCGCGAGGCGGGGCGGATGTCGGGGTTGCATGTCCCGGTGCAGCCGATGGAGCACCACTATCTGATCACCGAAGAAATCCCTGAGATCGCCGAGCGGATGAAGTCCGGCGAGCGGCTCCCTGCGGGGATCGACTACGAGGCGAACATCTACTTCCGGCAGGAACGCAACGGGATGCTGCTGGGGACCTACGAGCCTAAGTCAACCCCGTGGAAGGTGGCAGGCACGCCGATGGATTTCGGCCACGAGCTTTTGCAGCCTGACCTTGACCGCATCGCCGACCGGCTGGAACTGGCCTTCGAGCGCATCCCGGCCTTGGGGCGGGCGGGGATCAAAACGGTGGTCAACGGCCCCTTCACCTTCGGCCCCGACGGCAACCCGATGATCGGTCCGGTGCCTGGGATGACGAACTATTGGGCGGCCGTGGGCGTGATGGCGGGCTTTTGCCAAGCGGGCGGCGTCGGCAAGAGCCTCGCCGAATGGATGATCGAGGGCGAGCCCGAAATCGACGTGCGCGCCATGGACATCGCCCGCTTCGGCGATTTCGCTACGCCTGATTGGGGCACGGTGAAATCCAGCGAGAACTACGAACGCCGCTTTGTTATGACCTTCCCCAACGAGACCCTGCCCAAGGGGCGGCGGCAGAAGACGACCGCGTTGCATGACCGACTGGTCGCCAAGGGGGCCGTCATGGGCGTGTCCTTCGGGTTGGAACATGTGCTCTGGTTCGCCAACGGGCCGGAAGATGCGCATGAAGAGCCAACCTTTAACCGCAACCGCAGCCATGATTTCGTCGCGGCCGAGGTAGCGGCGGTCCGGAAAGCAGTGGGCATGATCGAGATCGCCAATTTCGGTAAGCACCGGGTCGAAGGCCCAGGCGCGCGGGCCTGGCTCGACCGGCTGCTGGCCGGGCGGCTGCCTGGTCCGGGACGGGTCGCGCTGTCGCCGATGCTGACGCCCAAAGGGCGTCTGGCAGGCGATCTGACTGTCAGTTGCCTGGCCGAGGACCGCTTCCTCCTCCTCGGCTCCGGCACCGCGCAGGAAATGCACCGCCGCTGGTTCGAGGCGAACCTGCCCGACACTGGCGTCACCTTTGCCAACATCTCAGATGCGTTGCATGGCGTTGCGATTTCAGGGCCGAAGTCGCGCGAGCTGCTGGCTCGGGTCACGCGCACGGATGTGTCGCCAAATGCGATGAAGTTCCGTGATGCCCGCGAAACCTTTGTCTGCGGCGTTCCCGTCACGCTTCTGCGGCTCAGCTTCTCGGGCGAGTTGGGGTACGAGATCTACTGCGCTCCGCAATACCTGATGCGGCTCTGGGAGGGGCTTGAGGAGGCGGGCGCCGATCTGGGCCTGCGCCCCTATGGCGGGCGGGCGCTGATGAGCCTGCGTCTGGAAAAGGGTTGGGGCGTCTGGGGGTTGGAGTTCCGCCCCGACTATACGGCAGCGATGAGCGGGCTGGATGCCTTCATAGATTGGCGCAAGGATTTTGTCGGGAAGGCCGCCGCGCTGGCCGAACGCGAGACGGGTCCCGCGATGCGCCTGGTCACCATGACGGTCGAAACGGATCAGGACGTGGTGGGCGACGAGGCGATCATGGAAGGTGACACCTGTGTCGGACATGTCACCTCGGGCGGCTATGCGCATCACGGCAAGACCTCGGTCGCAATGGGCTATGTGGATCGGGCGCAAGCCGAGGCGGGCACAGCGCTGTCAATCGAGATTGGGGGGCAGATGCACAAGGCGCGCGTCCTTGGTGCTCCGATCCATGACGTGGATGGCTTGCGGATGCGGGGGTAGCGGATGAAACACTTCGGCGAAGTTGCGTTTTCGGCGGGAAACGGTGGGGCGGGATGCCAGCGTCTGGCCTTCCTGCTTCTGGGTGGCTTCACGCATCTTGCCTTCGCCTGCGCCGTCGAGCCGCTAAGGCTTGCCAACCTCGCCTCTGGCCGCACCCTGTTCACCTGGCGAACGCTGTCCTGCGACGATCGCCCTGTGAAAAGCTCGTCCGGCATCCGTGTCGAGGTCGATGGGGGCGTCAACCTGCTGGAAAAAGGTGAGACGTTGGTCGTTGTCGGAGGTCTGCCGACGCTCCAGTCCGAGCAGGAGCGCGTCATCGCCCGGCTTCGCCACGAGAAGGCCCACGGTCGGCAGATCATGGCATTGTGCGGTGGTGTGACAGTCATCGCCGAGGCAGGTCTCGCTGACGACATGAATTGCGCCGTTCACTGGCAGGTTGCGCCTGGCTTCTCGGAAAGGTTCCCGAAAGCGCACATCTCGCTCGCCTGCTTCGAGATGGGCAAGATCCCGACTGCCTCGGGCGGCACGGCTGCGGCCGACCTGATGCTTGCCATGATCCGGGAACGGTTCGGGGACGACCTTTGCCGAAAGGTCGCCGATCTCATGGTTCACCATGCCGTCCGCGATCAGACGGGGCCGCAAACGTCTTCGCTGATGTACCATATTCCGGGTCGGAACGCGAAACTGGCCACCATCATCCGGCTGATGGAAGGCAGCATCGACGCCCCCCTCGCCGCCGAAGAGCTTTCCGATGCGGCCGGTGTCAGCGTCCGGCAGATGGAACGGCTGTTCCGCCGCTATCTCGGCACCTCCCCAAAGCGGCACTACCAGACGCTGCGGCTGAACCGCGCCAAGGATCTTCTGGTGCAGTCCAACCTGTCAATCACCGAGATCGCAATGGCTACGGGCTTCGCCGCCGTCTCACACTTCTCGAAGTGCTTTCGAGCGCAGTTCGGAGTGTCACCCTATGGCAGCAGAACGTCTGCGTTGGCGTAGCGTCTGTCGTTAAGCCTTTGCTTTTCTGGGATGAAGGCCACCGCGACTTATGCCGAATAAGCCGATCAGAAATCCGTCTCCACGTAGACCCCCGAGCTGTCGTAGGCCACCGCCGCTGCCGTTGCGCCGTTGTTCATGAACAGCCTCGGCGAAAGGAACTGCGTGTTGGCGGGCAGATCGGCGGTGATCTCCTGCTCGAACACCGCGCCCGAAACCTCGTCGACCACCCGAACCCAGACGGAATTGCCGTTCGGAGGGGCCGCGATGAACAGCGTCAGCACCCCACCCGTCGCGATGCCGAAACTCGCCCCCATGTCGGTCAGCGTCGGTGCGCCGGTGCCATCGTTCGCGACCAGTTGCCAGCGGGTGTGCGTGCCGCGCTGGAAGCCGATGCCGATGCAGTTGATGGCGGCGGCCAGCGCCAGCGTGGTGGCGAGCGCGGCGGTCGATCCGTAAAGCCCGAAGAAGCCCATGCCGGTTGCCTGCAGCGTCGTCAGCGAAATCCGCGTCACGAAGGTCCAGCCGCCTAGACCGGCTGCGTTGCCGCGCCAGCAGGCCCAGCCTGCGGAACGCTGGTCGGCGACTGAATCCACCACCGCCGCCGAAGTCAGCCGCCAGCGGCGCATGCTCGCGGCAAGGTTCGTCGCAGCCAGCGTCGGGTGCGAAACCGTTCCGACCGAGGTGATCGGCAGGCCTTCGGTTGTGATCGTGGTGGTGACAGAGGGCGACCAGTTGGCGATCCGGTTGACACCGAAATGCGGTTGCAGCGGGAAGTCTCGGCCGGAGGGGCGCATCACGTCGATCCAAGGGGCCCCCGCCCGGTTGCGGGCATAGACGGCCGCCTTGCCGGTGGGCGGAGGGGATGGAGCTGCGCTGAGCCCCGGCATGATGGTGGGCTGCGGCAGTTCCACCTGGCCGCTGGTGCGGTCGATCCTGATGGCATCGAAGAAGGCCGAGCCATCCGGACTGACCTTGAAGCTGAAGTCGTCGTTGCCCAAGAGGCCGATCAGCGCCCGGGCCGAAAACCCGGTCTTGAAGGCGAAAGCTGCGTCGTTTCCGGCGGCCGCCTTGTTGACGGTGGCCTCGATCCCGGCGCCTGCGTTGTTGAACAGCAGTGCCGGGGTGTTGACCGAAACCCGGTTGTAGCTGTCGGCCGTCGCCCCGCCGAGGCCCAGCAGTTGGGCTGTCAGGTTGGCCTGGGGCATGCCAACCTGCGTCACCGCATTGGCGAAAGTCACGGTGGGCGTGTTCACCACGGTCGTGCCCCCGGCACCTGCCGTGGCCGAGCCGATGTTGACGACGGTGGTCGATCCGGATGCGCCGCCTGTGCCGAGGTTCACGGTCTTGGTGACGCCGGTGGTGGTTGCCCCGGTGCCCATGCCGTAGGTGGCAGTCGTCGTCGCCGTGCCGATGCTGGCTGAGGCCGCCGAGACGGTCACGGTGCCTGAGGCGGTCAGCGTGCCGGAGAAGGTCTTGTTGCCGGTGAAGGTCTGTGTGCCCGCGAGGATCGCCAATTCGCTGGAGGTGTTCGGCAGCGTGAAGGTTCGGGTTGTGGCCGTGGTGATCCCCGACAGCGAAAACAGCGCCTTCTTCGTCGGATCGGTGTCGTTGACGAGGCTGAAGATGGCGTCGGAAACATCCTGCGGCACGCCGACCGGCTCCCAGGCACTGCCATTCCAGACCAGAAACACCTGCTCGGTCGCAACCCAGACCAGCCAGCCGGGGCGCGGCACCAGGCGCAGCCAGGAGCCATCGACCCAGAAGGCGACGTTCAGATCCCACCCCGCCCAGAGGCCCGTCGCGCCCGATGCCACGAGGTGGCGGTCGCCATCGGTGGGACTGACCGGGGGCGTCGTGCGCGTGCGGTCGAGGACTGACAGCTGCACCATGGCATCGAGGAGGCGCAGGGCCTCGTTGTGGGTGACATGCTTCTGGGCTTGGGCCGCCAGCAGGTATGGCAAGCCAAGGTGGGTGGAGGTGTCGGACATGACGGGCCTTCAGAACTGGAGGGTGACGGTGGCGGGATCGCCGCGACCGAGGCGGTTCGAGAGCTGGTAGATGCGGATTGCCAGTGTCTGACCGGGGCCGAGTGGCGCACCCCAGTCGGTGGTCTGCTGGGCGACGGTGTAGAGGACGGACGTCGTGGTGCTGGTCAGCGCGCGCTTGACCGCTGCCCCGTCGAGGATCTTGACGTCGTAGCTTTCCAGGTCTTCGGCCAGCGGCACCTCGACCTGTTCCCAGGCATCGGCCACCAGCGCGCGGGATCGCCGCGTCCAGCGGATCGTCAGATCGCCCGGGCTGCGCGCCGTCCGCCATGGCTGCGCGACATGGACCGGGGCGAAGGGCACGAGGCCGCGACCGGCGGGCGTGAAGGCCAGCGCGGTGTAGCTGGCGTCGCTGACGGACCGCGCCGCGGGGCCGATGCGCCAGTTCCATGGCAAGCCAAGATCGGCCTCGGCGATGGGCAGCGGGGCAAGGGCGGAATCCACCACCACCACTCGTGCCCCGGCCGGGGTGGGATTGCCCATCGCGGCTTCGGTGCCGCGCTGGCCACGAAGGAGGCGTGTCAGGCGATAGCGGCCGGTGGCGATCAGTTCGGCGGCACCCGCCTGCACGATTTCCCATTTGCCCGGCGCGGATTCCACCGCCAGCGCGTTGGCGCCGCCGAACAGGGTCAGATCGGTGACGCTTTCCAGCGTGCCAGAGGCCAGATCGACGACCAGCGCATTGCCGAGATCGAAGCGCGAGGTCGGGCCAGGATAGAAGTCCGACACCAGCGTGCCGATCCGGGCGCGACTGCCAAAGGTGGTCAGCAAGTTGAACCCATCCGACGAGGGGCTGCGGAACACCGCCATCTCGCCCGGCCAGGGAACGGCGTGCGCCGCGACCATTGGCCGGTGCGCGGGCTGGTCCTCGGACAGTTGCGGCAGGTCGAGGAGGACCACATCCGGCGCGCCGAACACAACGGACCGCGTCAACGTGGCCGGTCGCGGATCGCCTGGTGGCAGGTCATAGGCAGCGCGGTCCTGGCGGACAGCCTCGATGCCACGACCATCGAAATCGGCGATGGACACAAGACGGAACTCGATGTCGCGGCCATCATGCACCAACCGGATCACGTCGGCTGGGTCGAGAGCCAGCCGGGACGGCGGCAGGCGGAAGGTGGCAGTCTCGCGGCCGATCCAGGCTTCCATCAGTGCGCGGCGGCAGCGGCGTTCGGCCTCCTCGGGCGGAATTGCCATCAGGAAGGACTCGGAGGCGATGCGGGTGGTGTCGACGGTGATCCGGCGCGCTTCGACCTGTGCCGCGTCGTAATCCTCCTCGGCGCGCGCGACCTGCCACTTCAGCGCCTGCGGCAGTTCGGTTTCCTGCGCGCGGACCAGTTCCAGCGCCTCGCCCTCGCGGGAGGCGACGAGGTCGTCATGGGTCAGCGTGATGCTGGACGCCCGCCCGCGCATGACAAAGCGGATCATGCCTTCCGTCTCGATGGCATCGAACCCGAAATGCCGCGCAAGCGTGCTGATCGAGGATCGCGGGGCTTCCAGTGCGGTGATCGCATAGCCTTCGACAGCCCCCCAGAGGCCGGATACGTCGATCAGCGCCTCGGGCATCCCGGCGCGAAGACAGAGGTGACGCACGAGGGCGGCCAGCGACACGGCGCCCAGCCTGCCAGTCAGCCAATGGCCCAGCCGCCAGTTCGGGCCATCGGTCCAGACGTCGGTCAGTTCGGGGAAGAACGGATAAGGCCGCGCGTCCCAGGTCCAGGCGGCGCATTCCGGCACATGCACCATGCGGTCGCCATAGACGGCGGAGATCGGATTGTTGGCCGGGTCGCCCCAAAGCAGGTAGCTCGCTTCCAGATAGGCGCGCTGGATCGCGTCATCCCGCCAGCCGCGCGAGAAATACGGCGTGAAGCTTTCCGATGATTTCGGATCGAAGAAGACGTTGGGCTGGTTGGTGCCCCGGTCGATGGCGGGGCAACCCAGTTCGGTGAAACGGATCGGCTTGGATTGCGGCACCCATGTAGTGGCCAAGCCGCTCTCCACCCCGCCCGGCCGGTTGAAATGCTGGCTCTGCCACCAGGCGCGGATATCCTTTGGGCGAAACACCCAAGGCTTGCCAACCGCGCCATCGGTGATCGGCGTGCGGATTTGCGCGGAGCGGTCGGTGGCGCTGGCATAGAACCAGTCGAACCCTTCACCGCCCGCGATGTTCGCCTGCAAATAGGCGCGGTCGTAAATCGCAGGCCAGCCTTCGAGCGCATCTGCATGATCGAAGCCATCCCGCCAGTCGGACAGCGGCAGGTAGTTGTCGATGCCCACGAAATCGATGTTGGCATCCGACCACAGCGGATCGAGGTGAAAATAGACATCACCGCTGCCGTCTTGCGGATGGTGGCCGAAGTATTCCGACCAATCGGCGGCATAGCCGATCTTGGTGCCCGCGCCGAGGATGGCGCTCACGTCGGCTGCGAGGGTCTTGAAAGCGGTAACCGCAGGATAGGTGCTGGACCCCGAGCGGACGGTGGTCAGGCCGGGCATCTCGGTACCGATCAGGAAGGCATCAACCCCGCCTGCTGCGGCGCAGAGGTGCGCGTAGTGCAGCACCATGCGGCGCAGGCCCCAGTCAGAAGGCGAGCCAGTGAAGCTGACACTCTCGCCCGACACGCTGAAATTCCCCGGTGTCGCCGCGCCGAACAGCGCCGACACTTGCGTCGCGGCCGTGCCGGTCTTGTCGACCGATCCGACAAAGCCAGCAGCCGGAGAACAGGTGATCCGCCCCCGCCATGGAAATGCAGGTTGGCCCGGCGTGGCGGCATTGGCGCTGTAGGGGTTCGGCAGGGTGTTGCCGGGCGGGACATCCATCAGCAGGAAGGGATAGAAGGTGACGCGCAGCCCACGCGCCTTCATCTCCTGGATCGCCTGCACCACCGCGAAATCCGCCGGCGTGCCGCCATAGACCGGCCGATCTTCGGCGTCACGGCTGACCAGGTGGGCACTGGCCCGGCTGACCCCGTTCACCGACCAGTTGGCGGGCGTGGTGGCCTTGGACGCGACCTCGACGCCGGGCTTCACCTTGCAGAACCCTGCGCGCAGGTCGTTGCCGAACCACGCGACGACGAGGCTGACGCTCTCGACCGCCGGGGCCATGGCCTGCAGCCGGTCCAGCGCCACGACGATGTCCGGTTGATCGGGCAGCGCGTTCAGGTTCTCGGCCACGGTTGCACCACCGCTGCCTTTGCGGATGGCGGCGGTGGCATAGGTGAACTCGCCCGAGGCCGGGATCATTGTGACGGCGCGGGTCAGACCCTCGGCGGTGTCGGCATCGGCAAGTGGCCGCAAAACTTCGAAGCTGAGTTGCGGCAGGCGGTTGCCGAAGGTTGCCAACGCCAGATCCTCGAACACGACGTAGGCCGTACCGCGATAGGCGGGCGTGTTGGCCGCCCCCATCTTGGCGGCGATGAAGGGATCGGCCGACTGCGCCTCGTTGCCGGGATACCAGCGCCAGGTCACACCAGTCATGTCCATCGCCTTGCCATCGGCCCAGACGCGGCCGAGGCCGGTGATCGGGCCTTCGCACAGCGCCACGGCGAAGCTGGCATAGTAGAGGTATTCGGTCGTCTTGACCTTGCCGCCCCCGCCGCCCTTCCCGCCGCCTTGGGTGGTGGTCTTGGTCTCCTCGCGGAAATCGGTCGCCCAGATGATGTTGCCGCCGATCCGCATCCGGCCATAGAGGCGCGGGATCACCGCACCTTCGGTGGCCGAAGTGATGCGCAGCGTGTCGAGCCGCGCGCCCTCGATCCGTTGAGCCGGAGCCAGCGACGACACGATCCAGCTGTCGACCACAGACCCCACGGTCGATCCGATGAAGCCACCGATGGCTGCGCCGGAGAAACCGAGGATCGCGCCGCCAAACGCCCCGCCGATGGCAGTGCCGACTGCGCCGAGGACAAGGGTGGCCATGGAAAACTCTCAGCGTTGGGGAAAGAGGAAGGCGAAGGCGATGCGGCGTCGCCATGTTGGGGTCAGCGGTTCCTCGATAACCCCGAGGCGCTCGTAGGCGTGCAGGAAGGTGTCGGGGCCGGTCAGGATGCCGACATGCTTGGCGATGGCACGCGGCATCATGCGGAACAGGATCAGCGCGCCGGGTGAGGCATCGCCGGGTGCGATCTCCGGCATCATGTGGCGCGCGCCCTCGGCCAACACCTCGCGCTGGCCGCTTTCGCCCCAGTCCCGGCTATAGGGCGGGATCGGGAAAGGCTCGGGCCCCACCACCTCGCGCCAGACACCGCGCGCAAGGCCAAGGCAATCGCAGCCGACGCCCTTGAGGCTGGCTTGGTCGTGGTAGGGCGTGCCCAGCCAGGACCGGGCAACAGCGATCACGAGGGTTGGATCGGCCGCTGTCACAGCACAGCCCCCTCGTGGCCGCCGTCAGTGGTGGCATAGCGCAGGACCGCATCCTGGCCGGGGATGTTGGGGAAGCCCCGGAAGTTGGCAACATTGGCGAACTTCGTGCCGCAGGTCGCGATGCGCTTGTCGCACCCGGCGCGAATGGTGAAGGTGTCTGTCCCGGCGATAGCACGCACCGGGGCTTCCAGCAGGGTCAGCACGGCGACGCCGTCGACAAGGTCATGCGACAACACCTCGGCCCGCCGCCCGGCATTGACGCCACTGGTCCAGTCGAGGGTGCCGAAGGTGAACCAGCCGGAGGTGAAACCACCGAGACCAGAGGCGGTGAAGGCACGGTCGCGCAAGAGGTCGAGGATTGCGCAGGTTCCCTTGAAGGCAGGAGCCTCGAGATTGACCCCGCAGCGCGCATCGCCAAGGGCGACATCGCAACTCGCCTGAAACGTCCGCCCAACCGTCTGGCCGAGGACATGCGCCAGTGATCGCACCTCGGCCACGAAGGCCAACCGCCCGCGCCGGATCTGGCCGATGGCGCCGCGCCGCATGAGCAGGCGCTGGGATGTCGCGGCCCAATTCACACGCCACACTTCGACGGCCGCATTGTCCCAGCGGCCGTCAAGGATATCGGTCTCGGTGATCCGGTCAGAGGACAGCACGCCTTGGGCATCCTGCGCATCCACGGACAGGTCGGAACCCGACCGCACCTCGGAGGCCGCAAAGCCGCTCTCCGGCTCGAAATCGGTACCGTCGAACATCAGGGTCCGGTCGTGATCGGTGAATCCGAGCGTCACCCCATCGGCCCGCACGATCCGCCAGCACCAGGCCAGCGTCGTCGTGCCCTCATCGAGATGGGCCTGAAGCGCGGGCGGGAAAGCCTTCACTTCCGCCCCCACCCACGCCACAGCGCGACCGAGGCCAGCGCCGAGGAAACCACGCCCCCGGCCGTGCCGGTCAGGGCGTAGAGGTTGAAGGGGCGCAGATCGAAGCTGCCGGTGACCAGATCAAAATCTGCCAGCCCGGCGATGGCCAGCCCGGAGGCAGCAAGACAGGCCAGATAGATCAGCCCGCGTGCAAGGTTCCAGTTCATGATGTTGCCTTTCCTTTGAGAAATTCCATCAGCCGCTGCCACCACGAGGGGGTTGGCGCAGTTTTGGTCGGCATCGGCGGCTGCTGGATCGCCGGGCGCAGCAATGCCAGCGCTTCGGTCTCGGTCAGTCGCCGTATCGGTCGCGAAAAATCCACCCGCCCGTTGCTGTCGACCGCCCAGACCGGAATGGTGCCGGTCGGATAGCGGCCGTCGCGGAACAGATCGCGTTCGGCCTCGCGGCGCGACCGAATCGCCGCCGGTCTGAGCCAGCCCATGAAACCCTGCGCGGTTGCGGCGCGGTTGCCCGCGTTCAGATGGCGGGTCAGCGAAGCCTTGGCGATGCCGCCTGTGTTGTAGTGGAAACTGACCAGCGCATCGAACTCGTGCGGTTCCAGCGGCACCTTCACCGCGCGCAGCACCTCGGCCTCGTAGGCCACGATGTCGCTGCGGAAGAGCCGGAACGCCTCGCGGATACCGGCGTCGAGATCGACGGGCATGCCGCGCGGCATCCGGGCTGGATCGGGCGGCCCCGCCGAGGCAGTATGGCCTATGCCGAAGGTCCAGACATTCTTCACATCGAGATAAGGTCCGGGCACGAGTCCTTCGTGCCGGACGAGGGCCAGCAGGCCCCGCTCGGTCATCTGCATGGGATCACCCGAAGAGAGAGGAAAGGATCAGGATCAGCGCGGCGACCAGAAGGCCGATGCGCAGGCGATGGCTGAAGGCCTGTGCCGGGTCGGCGGCATCGCAGCGGATGGCGCGCGCAAGGCGGAGAAGTTCATGCATCGGGGGTGCCCCCCTTGCCGCTGCGCAGCCGGGCTAGGACGACCTCGATGAAGGCGGGGCCGAAGACGCCGACGAGATAGGCGGCAGAGCCGGCCGCACCCCCGGCCGGGATCGCTTGCGATGGCAGGCTTAGCCAGGCGGTGATGACCGCCATGGACAGGCTGCCCATCCCCGCCGCGATCAGACCGCCGAGCAGGATGTGACGCAGGGCATCGCGCAGCCGCATCCGAGTGGTCAGGGCGTTGGTCGCCCCGCCAAGCGCGCCCCAGGCCGCCAGGATGACGGCGGTGGAGGTTGCCAGATCGCGCAATGCGGCGGCGATGAAGCCGGTTTCTTCGTTCATCGCCGGATCTCCAAGAGCGGGATGGATGTGATTGACCCGAGCCGCTCGAGGTCGAGGGTGACGTCGAGCATGTCAGTGTCGAAGCGGACCGGGACGTCGAATTCGAAACCGGCCGTGATTGCGACGCCTGCACCCGGGGCGGTGGTGAAAGTCACGCTGCCGGTGGTGGTGTTGACGCTCCAGCCGGTCATCTGCTCGACCCCGTTCAGGGCGATGCGGACAGTGCCGGCCACCGGCTTGGCGATGGCACGGGTCCAACTTTGCGCGCCGGAAGTGTAGCGTTTCAGCAGGGCGAAGGTGGTGACCGCACCATTGCCGGTGCCGATGGGCTGGTCAGTCGGGGCGACCGGCTGCGACGGCAGGCAGGATTTGTAATCTGCCCAATCCTTGTAGCGAAAGCCGTGCAGGCGACCATTCCGGGCTTCGAAGAAGGCCACGACCGCCGCAAGATCGTCAGCGCGGCGGATGCCATAGGCCACATCATAGCGGCGGCGGGAGTTGGCCCAGCTTGCGTTGCGCTCCTCGTCACCGCTGGCCAGTTCGACCACTTGCGTGCGTCGTTCCGGCCCCCCGCGCGCCCCGCGGCTGATGTTGTCGGGGAACCTGACTTCATGGAATGCCATCACATGCCCCTGCGACCCAGCGAAACGGCGCGGGCGATATCGCTCGCCACCTGCGTGCGCGATTGCCGGAAGCTTTCGGCATCGCGCGCCATGATGGTGACGTTGACCGCAGGCGCGCTGGATTGGCCGTAACCTGCTGCCTCGCGGCGGGAGAGCACACGCTCGCCCTTCTGAAGGATCGCAGGAACTTCGTCGGGCTTGATCCCGGCCCATCCGCCCGCATGCATGCGCGGGGCATTGGCAAAGGCCAGCGCGGGAACCATTCGGCCCGGGCCCGGCGATCCGACCATGCCACCGGTGTGCAGGATATTGGCGAATATCCCGCCCGCACCGCCGAGGGCCCCGGACAGCGCGTTGGCGATGGGCCCGAGGATGAACGTCCGCGCGGCCAGCTTGGCCAGATCGGCGATCATCGAGGTGACCAGATCGCGGAAGTCGAGCTCGCCGGTCTTGACGAACTCGCCCACCGCGTTCTCGGCCGAGGTGAAGGCCCCGACCAGCGCCTGGCCGATATCGCCGCCGATATCGCGCGCCTTGGTGGCATAGTCGGCGAGTGCCGCAGTCACAGCGCCCCAGCCAGTCGCCGCCTGGTCGGCCCCTTCGGCAGCATCCGCACCGGCGTCGCGCGCAGCCGCACCGGCGCTTCCGGCAGCAGCTGCGGTGTCGTCCAGTTCGGTGTTCAGGGCATCCGCCGAACTGGCGGCATCTGCCAGCGCCGTTTCGGCATCCGATCCGGTTCCGATCACCGCGTCTCGCAGCGCCTGCCAACTGGCCAGCGGACGCCCGGCAGCATCGGCCAACATTCCGGCGGCCTCGCGATAGCCATCGGCCCGGCCACGGGCATCTTCAGCCATCGTGCCAAGTCCGAGGTCGGGTGGCTCGAGGTAGGTCCGGGACAGCGCGGCCGAGAAGGCATCGGCGGCGGCCGCGCCAGCGGCAGTCGCCGCCCCCTCAAACGGGTTGCCGATCCGGCCCAATTCCACGGGATCGAGCGTGCCGATATGCACCCCACCTTCGCCGACGGCCCATTCGGGCAGCAGCGCCAGCGCGGCGTTCAGACCGTTGATGAAATTGTTGATGCGTGTCACGACACCATTCAGCATCGCCTCGACGCCGGAAATCAGCCCGTTCGCGGCCTGGAAGGCGAAGTCGCCGATGGCGCCGGGCAGACTGCCCCAGATCGCGACGGCAGCATCATAAGCGCCCTGGAAGATCGCTGCCGTCCGGTCGCCGAAACTTACGACGCCCGCGATGGTGCCGTCGAGCGCCGACAGCCCGGCCGCCTTCAGTCCCTCCCAGCCAGAGGACATGTTGGCGAATGCAGCGTCGAGCGAAATGCCGATGCGCGACCAGACTTCCTTGGCGAGATCGCCCAGCAGGCGAAAGGCTTCGCCCACGCCGCCGACACGGGTCACAAGTTGCGAAAACAGATAGACCAGTTCTCCGGCACCGACGATCAGGGCACCGATCCCTGTCCGGATCAGCGCCCCGCGCAGGAAGACCAGTGCCGTGGCAAGGCCACGCACTGACAGCGCGGCGACGGCCAGCCCGACCACCCAGCGACCGGCCATGAAGGCGGAGAAGGCCGCGGCATAGGTGGCGAGCCGTGCCAGATTGTCGAAAACCGCAGTGATTGCGCCGCCGATGGGCCCGGTGCCGCGCGCCATGTCGGCCAGAGCGTTCGCCACCGTTTCCAGCGCCGGGGCGAGAGCGGCGGTCAGGCGGTTGGTGAGGCCGAGCCAGATCAGGCTCAGCTTGGCGATGGCATCGCCGGTGCGTTCGATCTGCGCGGCATCTGCCGCGCTGACCGCCACCCCGAAATCCTGCACATCCTGTGCCGCCTCTCGCAAGGTCGCGGAGTCGATGCGCAGAAAGGCCAATGCCGCGCGGTCGCCAAACAGGTCGGATGCCACGGCGGCGCGTTCGGCCTCGGGCACGAACTGGTTCAGTGCCTCCTGGATGGCGACGATGCGCTGGTCGAGCGGCAGCGCCTGCAATTGGGCGGCGGTGAGGTTCAGCCGTTGCAAGGCACCAACGGCCGATCCCGATCCGGCCGCCGCCTCCGACAGCCTCGTGGTCAGCTTCTTGGTGGCCTGTTCGATCTCGCCCATCGAAACTCCGGCCAACTCGCCAGCCCATGTCAGCACCTGAAGGCTTTCGACAGTGGTCCTGAGCGAAGCGGCCATGTCGGCCTGCGCGCCAATCACGTCGAGGCCCGAACGGACCATCGCCACGCCTGCAGCCGCTGCGGCGGCCGTCACGGCGGCAAGCGCGATACCGGCCTTGCGGGCGAAACTGCCAAGCCGGGCATTTGCCAGTTCCATCTCGGAGGACAGACGGCCAAACCCGCGCGTGCCCGCCTCGCCGATCCCTTCCAACTCGGCCCGGACCTGACGGCCGCCTTCCGCGACAAGCCGGACACTGACCCGTTTTTCAGCCATGGCCATCTCCGATCTGTTCGTTGAGCTTGCGCACCATCACCGCCTCGATCTCGGGCAGAAGTTCGACAGCGATGAGGGTGTCGATCCCGAGGGCGTTGGCCATCGCTAGGGCCGCGCCCATATCCCAGCCCAAAACGGCGCCGGGGATCACGCGCAACTGGCCACCAAGACGGCCGACCAGATCCCATACCTGCCAGCCGTCTTCCGTTTGCGGCCGGTTCAGTCTTGCGGGGCAGTCGGGGCAGCGCCCCTCGCAGGCCGCGCAGTAGCGGTCGCCCCCGCCGAAGGACCATTCGGCAAGGGCGCGGAGACGTTTTTTTCCGCGTCCAGGATCAGACCTTTGGCAACATACTGGGTCTGGAACGCCTCAAAGACCGGCCAGATTTCCAGGAGGGCATCGATGCCCTCTGGCGAGACCGGGACAGCAACACCCGCGTCGTCACCTACCCCCTCCCAATCCAGCACCGCGCGCCGGGCCACTGCCTTGGCCATGGCCAGCGCCAGTTCTTCTTGGGTGGCGGTGTCCGGCAACGCTTCGATGGCCGCGTCGGCACGGGCCGAGACCATCAGCGCGGTTGTCAGCGGTGCTACCTGCAGGCGAAGGCCGGGGGCGAGGGTCAGCCACGACGGGGCTGCGGTCAGGTTCAGTCTGATCATGATCAATAGCTCACAACGGTGTTGACGAGGACGGCGGTGCACATGCGGGCGGGGCTGACGGCCTTGGCGGCCTGCCAGTCGAAGGTGGCCTGAATGCCTTGCGGGCCCGGGATTTCGATCCGGGGGCGCGGCAGGTAGACGGCGTGGGCGGTGAAAGTGAAGCTGGCGTTGGCCCCGAGGCTCCAGGCGAAGACCAACTCGCAGGGCGTGCCGTCGATAGCCTGCGTGATCATCGCTGTGTCGGCGAAGCGCACCTCGACCCGGCCTGTCAGCGCGGCCATCCCCGGGTCGGCCCCTTCGATGCGACCGTCCGAGCGGATGGTCTCGATCCGGTCCAGCCCGTTGGAATAGGTCACCTCGGCCGAAATGACATTGCCGAGCGGCGAGCCATTGCGGGTGATCGCTCCGTTGAAATGCCCGAACCGCTGCAGCGCGAGCGAGGTCGGCGTCCCTGCGGCCGTGGTGGCAGCGACGCTTTCGCCCTGCGCCACCAGTCGAGCGGTGGCGGTCAGTAGCCCCGACCGCGCCATTTGCCACGACAGCTGGTCGCAGACGCAGCCGGTGTACAGCGCATAGCGCGGCACTTCGGGCATCGCTGTTTCGATGGCCATGCTCGGCAGCGTCCAGTTGCCGGACTGGAAGGTGTGGGTCTTGGGCGTCGTGCCGGATGTGACCGGCGCGCCGAAGGCCGCCTTCAGCCACAGCCCGAGGTTCTCGACGTCGATCGGCACCACGACATCGCCATCGGCGGTGACCGCGTCCTTGATCGGGGCCAGCGGGTCGCGTCCCTGGCCCAGCAGTTCCGACGCGATCAGTGGCTGTTCGGAGCCGAGCGTGGTGCTGGCAAACGGCACCGTACGGTAGCCCGTCGCGGGCGCGGTGCCGTAGACGGATTCGAACGCAAGCGCCATCTGCGCCCGCGCCCCATGGGCTCGTGCCATCGTGTTCTCCTATCGTGATTGGGGTCAGGCCAGCGGATCGGCCGTGGAATAGTGCAGGATGACCGGGATCACCGCCGCCTTCAGGCTGGCGGCACCTTCGACCGGCAGATCGACCGGGCGCGGCGCTTCCGCCTCGACCCAATCGCAGAGGCCGCCAAGCGTGCGGTCGGCGGAAATCGCCGCGCCGATGCTGGCGCAGAGGGTGTCGAAAGCGACATCACGGGTGGCACCCTGCACGACGGCTTCAATCTCCGCTCTGTGCTGGTAGTGATAGCGCAGCGGCGACAGCGTGACTTCGGGATCGCCGGGTTGGCCATCACGCAGGATGATCAGCCCGCCTGTCGAGATCCGCTCGGGCAGGACCTCGTCGCGCAGGACGAGGGC
>Ga0247832_1000830_pt1 | contig 60118 bp, 36 predicted proteins | sample LaCruzMarch2015__10_FD_192407 | JGI IMG/M metagenome (GOLD analysis project Ga0247832, IMG submission 192407) | Freshwater microbial communities from meromictic Lake La Cruz, Castile-La Mancha, Spain - LaCruzMarch2015_4m | ecosystem: Environmental > Aquatic > Freshwater > Lake | place: Spain... | reverse complement strand
TAAATAATGAAGATATAATTAATGAAAATATAATTAATGAAGATATAAATAATTTAGAATCTAGTACTAAACCTAAAAAATCTAAATATAAAAAAGAAACAAATGATAATTTAGAAGATATAAATAATGAAGATATAATTAATGAAGATATAATTAATGAAGATATAAATAATAAAGATATAAATAATTTAGAATCTTGTACTAAACCTAAAAAATCTAAATATAAAAAAGAAACAAATGATAATTTAGAAGATATAAATAATACATTTGATAATAATAAAATAAATAATATAGATGGATATGAGTTAATTATTTATAAAAAAATATATTATTTAAAAGATATAGAAACAAATGAATTATATGATATATTAAATTATAAACCTAATATTATTGTAGGATTAGTAACATCAAATGGGAAAGTTTCATTTATATAATTTAATTGTTAATAATGTATTTGTAATTTTTGAATTAAAATTATTTGAATCAAAATTATTATTAGGTATAATCATATCATAATCTACACATTTATTAAAATATTGTTGATTAGTACAATTAAATATTAATTTAATATTTTCATAAATAAAATATTTATTTTTCATTTCATTAAAATTATTAATAATATCTTCTTTTGTTATATTATTATTTTTTATATAATGATGTTCTTTATTATAAGTTTTATATATTTTATATATAATTTTAATTAATATATCTTTTTTAAGATTATTAATAAATAATAAATAACTATTAATATTAAAATAATATTTACTAATAATAGGTAATTGTATTAAGTTTAAATTATTTTTTAAAAATAAATATAATTCTTTTAATGTAGGTGAATGATCATATTTATATATCCAATTAAAATTATATATTTTATTTTTAAAGTATAAATTAAATATAAATTGGCATCCTTCAAAATAATTTATAATTTGATTATTATCAGAATTTTTAATATTAGTTGTAGTTATGTTATTATTTATTAAATTATCTTTAATTTTAAATAATATATTACATTTATTAGTTTCATCAAACCATATACCATTATATAAATAAAAAATTTTATTAAAAATATCAATATCAATTTTTAATAAAGATTTAAATTCATTATTATTTATATTATATAAATTTTTTATTTTATTTAAATCTTTAGTAACTGTTTCATATTTATTATATATATTTTTAATATTATATTTATTAATATTTTTAATTTCACCTTTTGATTTATCTTTAATATTATTTTTCATATATATACATGGATTTATTTCTTCTCTAATATCTATTTTTGATAATTTATAATCTTCAATAATTTTATATAATCTTTTAATGTATATTTTTAAATTATTATAATTAATTTCATTATCAACTATAATATTAATATTATTTTTATCATATGTAGATATCAATATAGGTATATCATCAACGTCAATTGATGGTATTTTAGGTAAAAAATCATCTCCTAATAATAATAATATAAAACATATATCATTAATTTTTTGTTGATTATTTAATTTTAAAAAATGTTTAACTTTATTAGTATTAATATAATAATATTCTTTAATAAATGGAGATTTAATTTTATTATTTTCCATATTTCTGTAATTATAATTATGTCCAATATCAAATATTAATACTTGATGTTCATTGTAAATATCAATATTAATTTTATTTGTTGAATTTATTAAAGCTAATAAAATTAAATCAGCATCTGGAGATGCTAATAGTATATTTTTATTAATAAATATATTTTTATTACAATTAATAAAATTCATTATTTGATGTTCTGCTTCACCATAATTTATATCATTTATTTTAAATTTACCTAATATTTTATCAGATTTAAAATTTAAAAATTTGTATCTAATTTTATTAATAATATGCGAATTTAATCCTATAGGAGGTGGAAATTCAGATAATAATTTATTCCTAATTTCTTTTTCACTTATATCTATATTATCTGAAGTTGTATTATTAATTAATAAATTATTAATTATTTCTTTAATAATATCTGGATATAATCTTCTACTAATTTGTTCTTTTATTTTAGCCATTGATGGAATACCATCAAAAAATATATATGTTTTAGAATATTTTTGTTTTTGTCTAATATGATTTTTAGATAAATATTTGGTATGTTCAAAAATATATGTAACTAATGTATTAATTATTAATTCAATATTATTATAATTTAATAATAATAATTTATCAAAATTATTATTATTCAATAATAATTTAATATTATTTATAGAATTTAATTTATTAAAATATATATAATGAGTATCAATAATATAATTTAAAATATTTTTCCAATTTTTATTATTTTTATTCATTTCATCTAAATTAAATTTTAAACAATATAATGTTCTTATAAAATAATTTATTTCATTATATAATATACTATAATATACATATAATAATGATTGAAAATCTAATATTAAATAATCCCATTTATTTTTATTTTTATTATTAAATTCACCATTAAAAATATTATTTTTTAATAAATATCTTGTAAAACCTTGTATTCCCATATTACAAATTAAAAGAAATTAAAAATTGAATTTATAATATATAAAAAATATTCTTATACTTTAAATTATTGATATTGATTTATATAATTAATCAAAATGTCCGAATTTAAAATAAATCATAAATTATTAGAAAAATATATGTATAAATTATCTAATGATATTGAATCAGATGATGAATGGGATCAAACATTTAATGATTGTGAATATGAATATTTAATAATTTTAAACAATATGTTAAATTCTATTAAAAATGATATTGAATATAATATTATTTTGAAAATAATTAATGAAGATATTTTGTCATATGATAACAAAATACTTTTAATAAATTATTTTCAAAATAAAAATAAAAATATAATTGAAAATAAAATAATATTATATAATCAATTTATTATTGCATTAAAAAATAAAATAAAAAATAAAAGAAAATATAAAAAATGTTGTTGTAATATATTATAAAAATTGATATATTAATATATTAATATATTAATATATTAACATTAGAAACATTATCGATATAAAATTTAAAAAATGACTAACTTTAATCCTGATAACTATATTATGCATCATTTAGAAAATAAATGTATATGTAATAATTTTTTACATAAAAATAATAATTTAGATAATGTTTTATATTTAGATCCTGCTTATACTGGAGACAATGAACAAAATGCTGTTTATTGTTATGATTGTTGGATTGATCTTCCTAGAGTTCCAGAAAAATATCGTATGAATGAATGGGTTGGAATATTTAAATGTTGTAATTGCTATGAAGAAAATATAGATTTATTTTTAGATCCTAATTATACAGGTGATAATGAACATAATGCTATTTATTGTTATAAGTGTTGGTGTGATCTTTAATTTATATAATATATTCAAATATCAAATCAGGATAATTTATTAAAACTTTATTTATACTTTTTATTCTTCTTTCAATTGGTAAACCAGACATTTTTTTACTATTTATTTTAATTAATTTTTCAATCCTAAGAGCTATTCTTTTATCTAAATTATTTATTATTCCATAATAACACCAAATACCATTATTTTTATTATTTGTAGTATATTTTGCACCACCTACTAATTCTGAATTATGTTGTCTAATTCTTCTATTATAATTATTAGTTATTCCCACATATGTTTTATTATTATTAGTATTTATTAATACATAAACTAAATAATTTGACATTAATTATATAAATATATATTAATATATATTTATATATTTTTATTAATTAAAAATATTATTGTGTAGGAACAATTAATTATAATTATATATATTTATATATATTTATATATTTTTATTAATTAAAAATATTATTGTGTAGGAACAATTAATAATAATTGTTGTAATAATGATTTCTCAAAATCATTTTCTGAAAGTGCGGGTAATTCTAATTGAGGAGGCACATCTGATAATTTTATTTGAGGAGGAACAAATATATTTATTTGTAAAGGTGTATCTATATCTGGTATATTTTTATTTAGAATATTTGTTATATCATTAATATATGTAGATATTAATTCTATATAATTCATAAATTTATTATTAATTAATAAATCTATATTATCATTAAATTCAAATTCATAAATTATTTTAATAATATTATATTTACTTTTAATATTATTAATTATAATATCTATTAATTTAGATATAATAACAAATGATAATAAATAAAATAAAAAATAATATATACTAGAATTTTTTTTAATATCAAAATAAATACTAAATTTATAATCATGTATATCTACAAAATTTTTATTATTTTTAAAATAAATAAATATTTTATTTATAAAATTTGTAAATATATCTATATCTTTTATATTTTCTAATGTTTTTAAAAATATTATAACAATATCATTTATATATAAATTAAATTGGTCTATAATTTTAATACGATCACTTAAATTATTACAATAACTTATATTAAAATCATTAATAATTTTAATTAATTTTATTATTTTTATAATATTAATAATATGTGAACTTTGATTTTCAATATCATATAAAAAAATACTAAAACATAAACGATATAAATATTTATCATATTTAATTTTATTCCATGGTAAGCAAGGATGTTGTATACATATCATATTTACAAAATCAGTTATTATATATTCTAAGGATGGTATATTAAATAAATATAATGGATTTTCAACATTTGTATTTTTAAATTTTTCTGTAGAATTGATTATATTAATATCTAAAAATGGAAAAAATATTTCTTTATTATTAATTGTATATATATGATATACTAATTGAATTACATTTATATTTCCATATAAATAATCTTTATTTCTATTTAATTTAAAATCAATTATACCATTATTTTCTGTATTAGTATATGCATGATTTATAGCAAGTGGTAAATCATTATTTAATACTAATGAATTAAGATTTATAATAGTATTTACTTTAGTTCGTAAATATTGATCTCTATTATTAATTTCATAATTATTAAATAATAAATTAAAATTAAATGATTCTATAATTTTATCTATATCAGGGTTAGGGTCTGTTTTACATATATTTTTAAAATTACTATATAATATATTTAATTGATCAAAATGTGAAGAAAATAAAAATGAATTATAAATTAAATAATTATTTTTTAATATATATATATCATTATTTTTTTTATATGGACACATATCTACGTTATAATTACAAAAATCATTAATATATTTATTAAATATTTTTTGTAAAAAGGTAGGGATACTTATATTTAATAATTTTAAAACATTTTGAAATTGTATATTATTAAATTCATTTAAATTATTTTCCTCAGTAATATTTTCTTGTTTTACTAAATCTTGAAATTTAACATTTAAAATAATACTAGTTTTTATTATATTATTATATATCCATAATAAAAAATATAATGTTATTGGTAGTTCATCAAGTGTTGGTAAAATAATCATATTATCAATACAATATATATGTATATAATATGATATATGTAATAATAATTTATATAACATTTTAGTATTAGTTAAAATATTTATATTTAATGATTCTATTGTAGAATTTGAACTTATATTAATTGATTTATATTCATCATTAATATATTTTTTATCTTCTTTTTGTTCACAAACTTTTATATAATTAATTAATGATTGAAATATTTTATTAGTTAATTCATTATAAAAATAATGTTCTTTTAATATAACTGACAATATTTTTATTAAATTATAAATAGAATTAATATCATCATTATTTATAATAATTTCTAAATCTAAATCACTTTTTTTAATAATATATTCAGTAAAATTATCAGATGCATTTAATTTAATATTTTGTTTTATATAGTTATCTAATAATATTTGCATTATAGTTCCTCCTTTACATAATATTTTAATATTATTATTATAAAAATAATTTATTTCATTAATTATTTGAATTATTATATATATATAATTATTATATATATATAATTTTTCTTTATCATGTAACATAGATATAAATGAATTTTCAAAATATTGTATTATATTTTCTTTATCAGTAGATAATGGAGGCTTGTCTGAATAACATTTTTTAGAATTTTGATTTATTTCTTTAATAAAATAATTATTTAAATGATTATTATGTAATAATAATAATAATTTATTTCTTATAATAGGCTTATAAAATTGATGATTAATTAATTCATCATAATATAATTTATAATCATTATGAGATATATTTAATATATTACCATTAGAATCATAATTATAAGTAGTTATAGGTGTATATTGTACCCATGTATTTAATTTATTAACATAATACCAAAAAGTTCTATCAAATGAACTATATTCAGTTCCATTAAAATCATAATAATAAGTATTATCATTTTTATAATAAAAAATCTCTAATGTATTATTATTAAAATAACCTACTAAATTATTACTATCCTTAAAATAATAAATTGGATTATCTAAAATTGATAATTCATAATATTTTGTATTTTCTAATGGAAAACCACCTTTTAAATTTAAATATTTTTGTTTATATTTTATATATTTATTATAATATAAATCCATTATATATAATATATATATTATATAATTTTATATTTATTTATTAATTTTATTAAATAAAATATTAAGTAATTCTATTATCTTTGTTAAATTATCATCAAAAGATATTTTATGTTTTAAATAATAAAAATTATTATAATTTAATAATTCAAAATTATTATTAGTATTATTTAAATTAGTATTATGTAAATAGTTAATAACAATTGGATAATTCATTAAATATAAAGTAATTATTAAATTAAAAAAAATAATTTTCAATTTTTATATTACAGTAATAAATATAAAAATTGAAATTTAAATATTAATTAATATTATAATATTAATAATAATGATAAATAAAACAACACTATTTAAATTACCTTTTTATGATAATAATAATAAAAAATCAAATATAAATTGTGCTGAATATTATAATGATTTTTTATATAAACCAAATAATATTAACACTTTACAATTTTTAATTAAAAATGCTAAAAGAGGTGATTTAATTATAAATAGTTTTATAGAAAAATATAGAAATTATAATATTGGTATTATTGATTTTGAAATTATACAACATGATTTACAAGTTCTAGAACCTGTTAAAATTATAATAAAATTATTAGATGAATCAGATTGTTATGAAGGATATCCACATGTCCCAATTGAATTTTTAGATTTAGTAATTAATAATTCAAATTATTTTAAAGATGAATTATCAATGAATGATCCAGAATTAGAAAATTATTGTATAAATTTAAATAAAATAAAATTTGAAGTTTATAATGAAAGTTTATTAAAAATTTTAAATACAAATTGTTTAATAGGATTTAAAAATAATATTTTATCTATTGATAATATTATTTTTAAATTACAAACTAATATTAATTATAATAGTAAAATAAAATTTAAAATATATAATCGGGATGATAAACTAGTTATATCAATTTAATTATAAATTAATATTTTTTAAATATTTTATTAATCTTTCATATTCATTATTTTTTATAATATCTAATGGACTTACATCAATCCATGCAAAATTTTTTGAATTAATAGATTGTGTTTTATCTAATTTAACTAATATAACTCCATTTTGACTTTTACTAATTATATGTTCATTTTTAATTAATGTGTTTATACTAGTATAATAAAACGTATTTCTTCCAGTATTGTTAATTAAATCTTTAAATGCATTATAATTTATAATTGTTACTTCATAAAAATGTACTTGATGTCTTGATGACAATATTTCTCCTTGTTTTCCAATTCTTTCTTTTGTCATTAAGCCTTCTTTCATTATACTATAATAATATTCATTATAACTACAATGAACAATTGGATTAATATTTGGTATATCTTTTATAGTAATTGGAATACATTCTGCTTCAGGATTAATATCAGATCTTGAATAGCCTTCTCCAGCTTTAATTTTAATAATTTTATTATTAAATTTAATTAAAATTAATCTTGTTTTTTTATTATATTGTTTATCGCATATATATTCAATAATATTTAAAAAATTTTCATAATTATTAATTTTATATGAAACTCCATAATATGATTTTTCATATAATTTTTCAGGAGTTACAAATCCATCATTATCAATTTCTAATGGTTCATAACCTTCTTTAATATGTCTAATTAATCCACATACTTTTTTTGAAAAATTATTTATTTGATTTTGATTTAATTCTAAATTAATTCCTTTATAAATAATGTTGCTTGAACCTGAAAACATTTTTGATAAATTTATATATAAAATTAATTATAATATATATAAATTTATTTTTATTACTATTTTATGTAATAAAAAATCAATTTTTTTTATATTTATAAATAAATTCTTTTATATATTTAACTTAATTATTATATATATTTAATGTTCTTGCAGAAGGATCTACATATATTTCATCATTAATTTTTATAATTTCATTAGTTTCTTTATTTTTTATCCATTTTGGTTGCCAATATTTTGGAATTATAGATAATCTTTTTTCTCCATAAAATTCAATAAATTTTTTTTTATAATAATATGATTCAATTGTTGAAGTATTAATAGTATTATGATTAAATTCATTTTCAGGTACTACAGTTTTAATATGATCTTGTATTATTTCAAACCATGATTTTTCTTTACCACTAATTCCATCTGAAAATGCTTCTTTTTTTCTCCATAAAACTTCAGATGGTAAAATATTAGTTGATTCAAATGCTTTTCTTAACCACCATTTCTCAATACCTTTATATTTTGGATGTCTCCATTTACCTGGTATCTTCCAATATGCTTCAATAAATTCTGGATCTAATAATGGAATTCTCGCTTCTAAACCCCATCTACTTATACATCTATCAGCTCTACGACCATCGTATAGATGTATATTTTTTACATATTCTAATGCTGTTTCATGTAATTCTTTACCATCTTCAGGTGCATAATAATTAAATAGATATGATGAACAAACCTCATCAGGTCCTTCTCCAACCATTATAACTTTATAATCAGTGTTAGTTCCAATATATTTAGAAACTAAATATTGTCCTACAGATGCTCTAATAGTAGTTGTATCCCATGTTTCTGTTGTATAAATTACATCATCTATTATATCTAAACCTTCTTTTTCTGTAAAAAAAACTTCAGTATGTTTAGATCCAATATGTTTAGCTACTTTTTTAGCATATAATAAATCTGTACCTTTAGTCATACCACAACAAAAAGTATTAATTGTATAACCTAATATTTTAGAAGCTATTGCAGCAACTAATGATGAATCTACTCCACCTGATAATAAAAATGCAATTGGTTTTTCAGAAGTTAATCTTTTTTTTACAGAATTAATAACAGCATTACGTATATTTTTTAAATGTGGTTCAATATAAGATAATTCATACTCTTTAGCTATATTATTATAAAATGTATCTTTATCTATAAAATTTAAAGGTGGTTCTGCATAAATACAATAAGATTTATACTCTTCATAACTTTCATAATTAGTATAATCTTCAAATTCTTGATAATAAGATTGATTATCATTATATTTAAGATTACTGTTTTTACAGATAGGTTGCATAATATTATATATATAATTATTAAAATTATAAATATTATATATTGGTACATTAGTAATATTATTAATTTTAATTGACATTAAATTACCAGGTTCAAACTCTTTAACTTGATCATCAAAAAAAATCATACCTTTAATTTCAGAACTAAATAATAATTTATTTGATTTATTATGATAATATAATGGTCTAATTCCTATTTTATCTCTTCCAATAATAATTTCTGATAAATTTTTAAAGTTATCAAATTCTAATAATATAAATGCAAATTCACCTTGAATATCTGTTAAAAATAAATTATTAAATTCATTAATTGAATCTTTTTTATATTTTATATATAATTGAGGAATTACCATACAATCAGAATTATTAGTAATTGGTAATTTATGCTTTTCTATTAATTCTTTAAAATTATAAAATTCACCATTACAAATAAATACAATAGTTCTTTGATTATCTTCAATTATAAAAGGTTGATTTGCATGAAAATTTAAATCCATTATAGCCAATCTGTGAAATCCAATAATAATATTATTTTTAATTACTTGAAAAATAGATACATCAGGTCCTCTATTTTTCATATTCATAAAACTAGAATATGCATTATTTATTGTAGTTAAAGATATATTATTTAATAATTCTATATATGTCCAAATACCACACATTTTAATATAATTTATATAAAATATATCTTTAACTATTTTTAAACTTTAGAGTTAATAAAAATTGATAATAAAATATTATAAATAGTCTAAAAAAACAATATTTATTATAATCAATTATTATTATAAAATAATGACTCCTCATTTATTTAACAATATATTAATTAGAAGTATTATAGAAAGTTTTTTAAATGAAGAAGAAATATTATTATATTTTCATAAAATTGATATTAATGAAATAAATATACAATATTTAGTTAATAGTTATGATAATTATGATAAATATATACAAAATTATGATGAAATATTTAATATGGAAAGATATTATAGTAAAAAATTCAATTTAAAAATCAGATATGATTCTTTTGAATATGATGAACCTGATATAGAAATACCTGAAAAGATTATAATATATGATAATAATGATCATAATTACAATGATCATGATGATTATGATCATTATTATCATAATGATGATTTTTATTATATAAATGATTATTAAAAATATTTTAACTAGTATTATCTTGTGTAATATTTCTTGAATTATCCCAAGATTGTAAAGATACTGGATATGAAGTATCATCTATTGGACATACTTTACATGGGGTATTATTAATACATACAGGTGGACGTGGCATAGGAACCATCCATTTTGAACTATCTAAAATAGTATAACTTTTACTCCAATCATTAGATATATCATCACCAATTGGTGTATAAAAATCTTGTGGTATATTTACAGGCATATTATAATTAGTATTTTTAGATATAGCTGAATTATTTAATTTTTCAAGACCTTTTATTACATCATTTATTGTTAATAATTTATTTTGTACTTTTATTTTAATATTTGTTATATCATCATTTGTAATAATACCTTTATTTAATAATTGACTAACTAAATCATTATAATAATTTAATAATATTGTTGGATTTGATTGATTATTTACTAGATCTAATTTCATTTGTAGTTCTGTTAGTTTAGAATTAAATTGTTTTGTTAAATTATTTATTGCTATTTCACAATTATTATTTATATTTGGTGAACCTGGTATATTTGAAGGTGATGTTATATTTGAGGGTGCTGTTATAGTTGATAGAGATGTTATATTTGATGGTGATTTAGTATTTAATAAATTATTTACATTATTTTGTAAAATAGTATTATAGCTTAATAATATTTTGGTTTGTTCTTCCATAAGTGCTTTATAATATTCATCATAATCACTATTCGTACTTGTTTTCATATTACCTGGATTTGAAGGATCGCCAATAGATATTTTAGTAGGTCTAGGAGTTGTTGTATTAGGTGGTGAAGTAGCTGGAGGACTAGTTTCTGAAGGTTTTGAAGTAGCTGGAGGACTAGTTTCTGAAGGTTTTGAAGTAGCTGGAGAAGTAGTTTCCATATTTTCACAAATTATATTACTATAATTATTATTTGGCTTTATGTATTCTTTATTATAATTCATAATATAATCAAAAATAAATAATATTATAACTAAAATTATAATAATTAATATAATATCTTTTTTATAAATTTCAATAGATGGTATATTTCTTAATATTAAATAAATTAATCCAATTAATATAATATATTTTATAATTATATGTAAACTTAACATTATAAATATATAAATAGTAGATTTTAATTTTAAAATTTATTTATTATAATAAATTATTAAAATTAAAATTATAATAATTAATATTAAATTAAATAATATAGTAATATAAAAAAATAATATATAAGGTAGTAATTTATTAGATAAATTTTTAAATAATGGATTAATTAGATAAATATCAAGCTTATCTTTATTAAGAGGTTTATTTATTTCAGTTATAATTTTATCAATACATGTTTTAGTTATTTTATCAATCATAATATATATTATTATATATATTATTATATATATTTATTAATTTTAAATATAATGTAATCTTTAAAAATTAATGTAATCTTAAAAAAATTTGATATTTAATTATGTTATAAAGCTTTTCTAATGTTATATAATAGAATATGTCAATAGATCCTAGATATTATAATGAAGATGTAAAAAGGATTGATAAAATAGAATTTACTATTTTTAAAAATAAAGATGTTAAAAAATATTCAGTAGTATCAGATGATCCATTTGGAATTAATTTAGCCGAATCATATGAAAATTATGAACCAAAAAAAGGTGGTTTAGTTGATTTAAGATTAGGAACATGTGATATTTATTTACCATGTACTACATGTGGTGAAAATTCTATAGATTGTCCAGGTCATTTTGGACATACTGATTTAGCAGAATCAGTATTCCATTATGGTTTTTTAACTCATTTAAAAAATATATTACAATGTATATGTCATAATTGTTCAAAAATTTTAGTAGAAAAATTAGATAAAAAAATTCTAAATAAAAAAATGGAGCTACGATATAAAGATATTAAATTATTAACAAAAACAGTAAATACATGTTGGAATTGTAATACTCCAGTTTATAAAATAAAAATAGAAAAATCAACTAGTTTTATTAAAATATCTATTGAAAAAAATTTAAGTAATAATGATTTACTTGCTGATAAAAATATTAATAAAGTTAAATCTTCATTAACACCACGTGATTGTTATAATATATTACGAAATGTATCAGATGAAGATTGTAAATATTTAGGATTTGATGTTGAAATTCAAAGACCTGAAGATTTAATTTTAGATAAATTTCCGATACCTCCAGTTATAATTAGACCAACAGCAAAAGTTGATTTTATGTCATCAGCTACTATGGAAGATTCATTAACATTAAAAATATCAGATATAATAACAACTAATAAAAAAGTTAAACAACAAATAGAAAAAGAATCAGTTTTAACAGATATATCAAATTATTTACAAGATATAAAAGCATTATTACAATATCATGTAACGGTTTATTATGATAATGAAACATTAGCTTTATTTAGAGCTGAATTTAAAACAGGGGGTAGACCTTTAAAATCTATAAGTGAACGAATAAAAGGGAAAGAAGGAGTAGTAAGAAAACATTTAATGGGTAAACGTGTAAATTATTCCGGTAGGACAGTTATATCATCTGATCCATATGTAGATATTGATCAGGTAGGTATACCAAAAAAAATAGCAATGGAATTAACAATTCCAGAAATAGCAACAAATAATAATATAAAATATTTATCTGCATTAGTAAAAAATGGTAGAAATAACTATCCTGGTGCAAATTTTGTATATAAAACAAGTTATAGAAATGGAAAAATAGATATTCAAAAAATAGATTTATTACATAATAAAAATCAAATAAAACTTAATTATGGTGATATAGTTGAAAGACATTGTATTAATGATGACTATGTATTATTTAATAGACAACCTACATTACATAAACCATCTATGATGGGTCATAAAATTCAAGTAATTGATAATGATTCATTAAATACTTTTAGAATGAATGTATCTATTTGTGCACCATATAATGCTGATTTTGATGGAGATGAAATGAATATACATTTAGCTCAATCAATTCAAGCCCGTAATGAATTAAAAAGAATAGCTAATGTTCAATATCAAATAGTTGGTGCAAAAAATTCAAGTCCTATAATTGGTTGTCAACAAGATACAATAACCGGAGCATATGTATTAACAAATGATAAATCAAAAAAATATTATGGATATGAAATAGCAAATTTATTATGTAATACTACATCTAAAAGTAAATATTTAATAAAAATGAATGAATTATATACAGGTCATCAAGTATTTTCATATATTATACCAGATGGTATAAATTTAATTAAAAAATCTGATAAATTATTAATTGAAATAATTAATGGTAATTTAAAAAATGGTTATTTAGATAATTCATTATTAGGTCCAAAAAAAAATTCTATAATTCATTTTATTTGGGATAAATATGGACCAAATAAAACTAAACATTTCATAGATGATGCTCAACGATTAATTATTAATTTTTTATTATATCAAGGACAATCAGTTGGTATTAAAGATACTATTATTGATGACGATATGAATAATAAAATTAATAATTATATTAATACAGCTATTTTAAAATCTAAATATGATATAACTCAATATGAAAATGATAATAATCAACAATTTAATATATATAAAATTGAAGAAAAATTAAAAAATGATTTAGATATAATCCAAGCAAATATTGGAAGTATGTTAATATCTTATTTAGATAAAGATAATTTTTTCCATTTATGTGTAAATTCAGGTGCTAAAGGTTCATCTGCTAATATTGCACAAATTAGTGGTGTTGTAGGTGCATTTACAATAGGTGGTGAAAGAATTAAAAAAAATATAGAAGGTAGAACTCAAATATATTTTCCTAAAAATGATGATACTCCAGAAGCTAGAGGATTTATTATGAATTCATTTTTATCTGGTTTAAAAGGATATGAATTTTTTATATCTGTTACAGGATGCAGAGATGGATTAATTGATACAGCTATTAAATCAGTAACATGGGAAACTCCTATAATTATTATTGATAATTTAAAAGTTAAATATATAAGAATAGGAGAATGGATTGACAATTTAATTGAAAATAATAAAGATAATGTTAAGCATTATACAGAAAAAGAAATGGAATTATTAGATATTAATAATGTATATATACCAACAACTGATGAAAATGGAGTTGTAAGTTGGGGTGAAATATCTGCTATTACTAGACATGATCCAGGTAATCAATTATATGAAATAAAAACATTAAGTGGTAGAAAAGTTACTGTAACTGAATCAAAATCTTTATTAATATGGAATAAAGAAGAAAATAAATTAATTGAAACATTAACTCCTGAAATTAAAATTGGTGATAAATTACCAACTACTTATCAATTACCAGAACCATTAAATATACATAATAATAATAATTATAATGAAGTATTTTATTTTTTATTAGGATTATTTTTAGGAAATGGTAATATTCATTATTATAAAATTATAATAATTAATATAACTAATGATATTTTTGATATAGTTAAAAATATATTAGATGAAATGAATATTGATTATAAATATAATAATAATCAATTAATATCTATTGATACACAATTACTAAGTATATTTAATAATATTAATAATTTTATTACTCAACTACAACTTTATAATAATAATTATATTAAAAGTTTTTTGAATGGATTATTATTAACAAATAAATGTAATATTATAAATAATGAATTAATAATTAATGTTTCAAATGAACAATTAATGAATGAATTATCAATGTTATTTAGTAGATTAGGAATTTTTGTAAATTTAAATGAAAATAAAAATATATATACTATAAAAATATTTAATAATTGGTTAGAATTATTATTAAATATATTTAAATTATTTGATATAAAAAGTTTTATTCAATTTGATATTGAAAATATTAAAAATAATAATATTGAAAATATTAATAATATTATATTAGATGAAATAATAGAAATTAATTTGATTGATATTATAAATCATCCAAAAGTATATGATTTAACAATACCTAATACATTTAATTTTTGTCTTGCTAATGGATTACAAGTTAGAGATACTGCTCAAACAGGTTATATTCAGAGACAACTAATTAAAGGATTAGAAGATTTAACAATTAGATATGATGGAACTAATAGAAATGCTAAAAATATAATTATTCAAAATGTATATGGTGAAAATGGATTAGATCAATCAAAACAATCTTTATTACAATTAAATATTATAAATATGAATAATATTCAAATACAAGAAAATTTTAGTTTTAATTCAGAACAAATTACTAAAATATCAAAAAAATTAAAAATTACAATAAAAGAATTAACAGATTTTAATAAAAATTATTTAAATAAATTAATAAACTTAAGAAATGAATTAAGAATTATTCAACAAAAAGCTTTAATAAATTATAAAAATATAGAAGATAACTATATGGTTCCTGTTAACTTATTTAGAATTACACAAGATTATTTAAATTATGATAATAATGAAATTGAATTAAATCCTATTGAAATTGAACAAACTATTAATAATTTTTTAACTAATTATAATAATAGAATAATTACATCATTAAAAACAACTGATGTATTTATGAAAGAAGATGACGAACATGTTAAATTTTTATTAAAAATTTCATTATATGAATATCTTGCACCATATAAGTGTATTTATATTTATAAACTTACAAAAGAAAAATTTACTAATATGATGAAAGAAATTACATTAAATTTTCATAAATCTATTATTGAACCTGGTGAAATGGTTGGTATTATAGCTGCACAATCTATTGGAGAACCAACATCTCAATTATCAGTATGTGCACATTCAAAAATTAAATTAATTATAAAAAATAAAATAACTAATAATATTGATTTTATTTCTAATAATATAGGAGTATTTTGTGATTCATTAATAAATAAATATCCTGAATTAACTTTTAATACTGAACATGTAAATTCTATTGAAACAGATCTTAATAATTTAGATAATGAATATTATATAGTAGGAGTTGATAAATATGAAAAAATAAATTGGAATAAAATATCACATATAAGTAGACACTCTGTAAATGGTAATATGATGAAAGTAGTAACTAAAAGTGGTAGAATTGTTCATACAACAACTAGTCATTCACATTTAATTAGAAGAAATCAAACAGTAGAACCAATCGTTGGTACAGATATGAAAATAGGTATGCGTATTCCAGTAGCTAAATATATAAATAACATTTATATTAAAGAATATATTGAAATTAATAATATTAATTATAAATTAGATTTTTCATTTGGATGGTTTATTGGTATATATTTATCTAATGGATATATTAATAATAATAATATTTTTATAAAAAATATATCAACTCAATTTATTACTAATATTGAATTATTTATACAAAAATTTGATAAAAATATTATAATAACAAAAACTAAAACTAAAAATAATAATTTAACAATAAATTTTAATATAAAATTATTAAATAATTTTATTATAGAATATTGCAATACTAAATCTATTATCCCAGATTTTATATTTTTATCACCTAATGATTGTAAAGCAGGATTAATTCAATCTTATTTTGATATTAATTCACATATTAATACTAAATATAAAATTACTATTTGTAATAATAGTGAACAATTTATTAAAGATATATCATTATTATTAAATTATTTTGATATATTTTGTAATATTAAATATATAAAAATATCAAACAATTATAAATTAATTATATCAAAAAAATATATATTATTATATAAAAATTATATTGGTTCATTAATAAATAATAATTTAAATATTTCAAATAAATTAAATATAGAATATGATAATATTGATAAAATTAATGGATTAGGAGAAATAATTAATATTTGTGGAAAAAAATTAAAATTAAATAATTATAATAAATGGAAAAATATTGATTCTATAGGTAGAAGTACATTAAAAAAATATATTAAAATATTTGAATCTAATGAATATAATTATGAAATTACATCTGAATTAAAAATATTAAATCAAGCCGCAAATTCTAATGTAATTTGGGATGAAATTATTTCAATAGATATTTATATACCAGATCAAAAAAATTATGTATATGATTTTACAGTTCCACTAAATCAAACATTTATGATAGATAATGGTATAATTGTTCATAATACATTAAATACTAAACATTTTTCAGGAACTGCTAAAGGTAGTTCTGTTATTAAAGGTGTTCCACGTATTTTAGAATTATTACATTATTCTAAAAATATTAAAACTCCTGAAATGATTATATATTTTAAAGAACCTTATAATACTAATCTTAATCAATTAAATAAAATTATTAGTCATTTTAAATTTTTATCAATTAAAGATTTAATTAATAGTATTGATGTATATTATGACTTGGGAGGAAATGATGAATTAAGTAAAAAAATAAAAAATGATAATGTATCTAATCCATTTTTTATTAATAATCAAAAAACAGATATATTATCATTACCATTTGTATTTAGATTTTCAATGAATATTGAAAAAATGTTAAATAAAGAAATAACATTATTAGATATTAAAACAAAATTTATATCTCATTGGTATAAAAATTATAATAATATTAAAAATTTAAAAAAAAATGAAAAAGATATTATTACTAAAATTAATAGATGTGCTATTTTATCTAATAATATATTAGATAATGAACAAATTATACATATTAGATTTAATATGATATCATTTAATTATAGTATTATTATTGAATTTTTAAGAATTATAATTGAAGATATTACATTAAAAGGTATAGAAAATATTACTAATTATAATCAAGCTTATGAAAGAAAAATTAGTTTTAATAATGAAACTGGTGATATAATTATTGATAAAGAATATGTAGTTTATACTAATGGTATAAATTTAGATAAAATTAAATTATTTAAAGGAGTTGATCTTTCTAGAACTAAAACTAATGATATTAATTCTGTTCTTAAATCATATGGAATAGAAGCTGCTAGACAAATTATTATTCATGAATTAGTAATTGCATTTGGTGAAAATGGTATTAATCATAATCATTTATCAGTATTAGTTGATCAAATGTGTTACACTGGAGAAATAATAGCTATGGATAGACATGGATTATCTAAGATTGATATTGATCCTATTGCTAGAGCATCATTTGAAAAACAAATGGAACATTTTATTAATGCAGCAATGTTTAATGAAAAAGATAATCTTTCATCTGTTAGTTCAAGAATAGCATTAGGTAAAGTTATTAATGGAGGTACTGGATGTTTTGATATTATATTAGATACTAAAAAATTAGAAAATTCAGAATATACTGAAGATGAAACAAGTGGAAGAATAACTTTTATTCCATTAGAAGAAGAACCATTATTACAAGATATTATTATTAATTATAATGGAAAAACTAATTTTTTTATCCCTACATAAAAAAATAATATATATTTATTTTATATAAATAGAATATTAAATAAATAATGTACTTATAAGTATTTGTTTTTTTTATTTTTTTTAATAAAAAAATAAAAAAAGATATTAAATTTTATTTTACACATACTAATTCTAATAATAATTACTAAAGATTTATTAATTAAAAAAAATATATCTTTAATTATTCAAAATTAATATATAATTAAATTTGAATAATAGGCAATGTTAATTAAATATTTATAATTCTAATAAAAAAGTATCTCTATTTTTATTACAACAATTATTACAAACTTTTATAATTTTTTTTTTACATTTCCATATTTTAGTTGGTTTATTATTACAATAATAACATATATCATTTTTCTTATATTTATATTTTTTTTCAGTAAATGTTACTATTTCATCTTTTACTTCATTTATATAATTTTCAAATAATAATAATAGTTTATCTATATCATTAGTCATTTTTATCTAAAATAATTATTTGTATATTTTAAATAATAAAATATTCATTTTTTTTTAATAATAATTAATTTATAAAAATATTAGTAACAAAAATAAAATAATAATCTATCTATATATTAACATTTAATAAAATATAATTTTTTTACAAATATTATATTTTTAATATAATATTAAAATTAAATAAAAATTGAAATATAAAAAATAAATGTAACTATTATAATTGAAATTATAGTAAAAAATGTTAAAAAATAAAAAATCAAAAAAATTTATGTATAATTATGATTTATATTTAATAGAAAATAATTATCCAAATATATGTCATAATACGGAATTCGTGCATAATAAAAAACAAATTTTAATCAGTAAATTACCTAATAACTTACAAAAAAAATTTTCAAATTATAACTATACTATACAGGTTATTAAATTAACTGATTCAAATTATCATTTAATGCAACTTTTAACAGTTTTTAATTATGATAAATTTGACATTAAAAGTGAGATTCAATATCCTTGTAGTAATTATAATAATAATCAATATTATTATAATTATTATAATTTATTTTTAAAAGATATATATTATAATAATGATTTTTATTATAATAAATTATTAGAAGAATCTAATCCTAATTTAAATATAAGTGTAAAGTATTGTATTATTCATGATCCAATAAATTTTATTTTTAAAAATTGTATATCTTATTCAAGAAAACCTATAATTAAAAAAGCTTGCAAATGTCATATTAGAAAATTTTTTATTAATAATAATAAACAAATTGATTATATAGATTGTAATAATGATGCAACATTTAAAATAACTATAAATATAATAGATTTATGTTCAAATTTTGAAAATTATAAAAGTACTAATATAATTAAAAAAAAAATAATAGTATGTAATGAATGTTTATATAAGTTAACTACATTTGCATTAAATTTAGAAAATGATATAAATATATATTATAAAGAAGTAAAGAATAATAGTGATATTAAAGAATATTATAATACAATTAATATAAATAATACATTTTTTAGAATTAATAGTATATATAATAAATTAACAAAATCTTTAATAAAAGATAATAATAATTCAGAAATTATTATAAAATATGATATATTAAAAGTAATGTTAAATATTATATTCAATATTAAATTAAAAAATATAGATTTTATTATTATTAATAGTTTAATTAATAATATTTGTTTATTTATAAATTAATATATATTTTTATATTTTAAATATTTATTTTTATATTTTAAATATTTATTTTTTATATTACTATAATTATTATAAACAGCATTAAATAGTTTATTAACATTTAATAAATGTTTATTTTGTTCAATATATTCATAATTACATTTAATAAAATAGTCCCAAGTTGTAAGTTTCCATTTTTTAAAAAAGTTAGGATTACTAATAAATATAATCCATGTTTCATTAGAAAAATGAATTAATGTATCTTTTAAAATTTTAATAAATGTTATCCATAAATCATTATCCCATGTTAAGAATATATTTTCATTATTAAAAAAAATTTGCCAAGTTAAATCTGATAAAGTACTAATTATTAATTTAAATATTTTAAAATATTGTTTCCATATATCAATATGTGTCCATTTCTCAAATATTATTTTATTATTAAAAAAAATTTGATATGTCTCATCTGTCCATTTAAAAAAAGTAAAAAAAGGTGATATATTTATTAAATTATAATATGTATTATAATTCAAATTATCAAAAATATTTGGAATTGAAATAAAAGATATCCATATTTTATTTGTCCATTTACCTAAAATATAGTCTTGTAAAAATATATTAAATATATCATTATTCCAATTATTAAATTTATGGAGATATGTATTAATAAAATATTCCCATATTTCAGGAGTCCAAAAAGTAATAGTTAGTTTATTACTAAGTATTTGTATAATAATATTATTAGTTAGAAATTTAAAAGAAAATATTTCATTTGATAATAAAAATAACCATATAGTATTAATTTCATTTTTATCAGATAAATTTAATATTTCATTAAAAATTATATCCCATTTCCAAAATAAATACATATCATTATCTATAAAATCATAAATTAATTTATGAAAATTGTTATATTTACTTAAATAAATAATAAAATCTTTTTGAAATATAATTAATTTACTAATTTTAAATAAAAAAGTATCCCATGTTAAATTATTTATTATATTAGAATTAATTAATTTTGTTGTATATTCTATTAAATTAACATTAATTATATTTTGTAATAAATAATATAAATTAAAATTATAATAATATAATAATTTATTTTGACTTATTATTATTTGTTTATTAATATTATCATAATTAATATCATCTGTTATTTTATTAATATTATTTATTTTTATATCTGCATGTCCTTCATAAATTATAATATCTATATTTTGATATAATAATAAATTTATTGTTCCATAATTATCTGAATTCTTCTCATCATCTGAATCATCATATGTAATATTAACATTATATTTACTATTAATATTTTTAACTATATTATTTAATATAGTTTTATTGTTTTTTAATTCTAAATTAAATAATTCTTTACAAAATATTATTAAATTTGATATTTGTGCATATAATTCTATATTTAATTCAGGTTGTTTAAATAATAAATTATAGTTTGAATTTGTATGTATTAAAATAATAAAATCAATCCAATCATTACAAAAAATAGGATGGTGTTCTTGACCTAATAGACTTTTTTCTAAAAAAAAAATTATTTTATCTACATATTTTTTTTTTATAATTTTTTTAATAATTTCTGTATTAAAATTAAAATTATCTATATCCCAAAATATAATTTTAATAAATTGAAAAATTGTATGTTCCATACAATTACTAAAAATAATATTATTATATTTTATTTGAGAATATGAAGGTATATCTAAATATATAAATAATTTTTTAAAATTAGTTAATTTTAAATTTTCTAATTCTAAATTAACTAATAAATTTTCATTAATATATTTATTAATATAAAATGAATTAAATGCCCATGTGCCTAAAATATATTTATTATTTAATCTATAAGATAAAATTGCAAATAAAAATATTTTAGGAAAATCATTAAAGTTATTAAATAATGTAGTAATCTGAAATAACATTTCACTTATTAGATAAATTTGATTAATTATAATATCTATAATACTATTATATTTTATATCAATTTCATCATCAGTAAACTTAATATTTGCAAAATATTCATTTTCTAATATATTTCTTTTATAATGTATTTTTGCTACCTCTTTTTTTTTTATATTAGTTTCTTTTAATTTTTTTATAGTAATATCTTGTGTATTTAGTAAATTTGATTTAATATATAAAGTTAAATCATATAAATTAATTAAATTTTTTTTATTATTAAAAATTTCTTGTATTTTTAATTTAATAAAAATTAATAAATCATTTTTTGGTATTTTATCAATATTTGTAATTATATATAATATAATATAAACTATATCAAAAAAAACATTATTAAATAATGATATATTAAATATATTAAAATTATATGATAAATTTATAAAAGTATTTGTAATTTTATTTTTATTGAAAATAATTTTAATTAAATCTAAATAATCTTTATTATTTATAAAATCAATATATAAAATAAAAAAATTAAATATTTCATAATTATTTATATATAAAAATAATAATGGTATTTCATATTCATTAATTTTTAAATTTTTATTAAAATATAAATTATAATTCTTTAATATATTTATATTATCTATATCTTCTTCATTTATAGGAAATTCATCAATTTCTAAATTATTATCATTAATACGATACGTTTTTACATCATTATTATAAAAATGAATAATTTTACCATCATGATTTTTAATATTAAATTTACATGATTGCATATTAGTTAGTAATATACATCTTTGTTTAAAATCATTAATATATGTTTCGTTATTAAATATGCAATCACTAGTAACTAATAATTTTCCACCTAACATATTATTTATAATAAGAATTTATTATATTTTTAATAACAATATTTATTATTTTATTTAAATTTATATGAAAAATTATATTATTAAAATTATAAATTAATATATACTACTGAAAATAACTCAATAGAATATATATGTAAAAATAAATTCTTATATAAATTAAATGATAATATTAGAAATATACATATTTGTTTAATTTATATATAATTATTATTATTTAATTATTATAGTAATATATATTCAAACTAAATAATTAAAATTTAATAGAAAAATTATTATTTTAATTATTTTAATTATTTTATTCTTAATTTATTTATTATATATATGGAAGAATATCTTAAAGACACATATATTAAATTAACACCTAGAGAACATATATTAAAACGTCCAGGAATGTACATATCAAGTACAGATTTCAAATTAAAAAATTTATTTATTTTTGATAATAATTTTATTATTAATAAAGAAATAATGTATAATGAAGGATTATATAAAATTATAGATGAAATTATTACTAATGTTATTGATCAAACTATAAAAGATTCTAGTTTATCATTAATATATGCTAAAATAAATACAGATTCAATTATAATATTTAATAATGGATTAGGAGTAGATGTTGCAATACATCCAACTTATAAAATATATATTCCTCAATTAATTTTTAGTGAACTATTAAGTTCAACTAATTATAATGATGATATTGGTAAAGTAGTAGGAGGTACTTATGGAATAGGTATTAAATTATCAGTAATTTTTTCTAAAAAATTTGAAATAAAAATTTGGGATTCTAAGCGTAAATTATATTATCATCAAATATATGAAAATAATCTTTCAAAAATATCTAAACCAATAATAAAAAAATATAAACATATAAGTGACGAAGATTTAAATATTGATAAAAAATATTTAAAAAATGGAGGAGTCAAAATAATAATATATCCTGATTTTGAAAGATTTAATACATTAAAATTTGATGAAGATATGATTTATTTAATAAAAAGAAGATTATTAGATTTAATAATGATAACCAGAAAAAATATTAATATTATTATTAATAATAATAATATTGATAGAGGATCTAATAATATAGAAACATATTTAAATTTATTTAATTTAAATAATAATAATAATTGGATTATAGGTCATTGTATTAAAAATACAAATTGGCAATATGCAATTAGATTTTATAAAAATTCTAATCATATTAATTTAACATTTGTAAATGGTATATATACTAATTATGGTGGTACACATTTAAATTATTTTATTGATTTAATATTTAATAGAATTAAAAAAATAACTAGTCCATTATTAACTAAAAAAATATTATTAGAAAATATAATAATATTTTTAAATACTTCTATAATAAATCCTACATATAGTTCACAATCTAAAGATGAATTAACAACTTCTATAAAAAACTTTGGATATGAATGTGAAATTCCAGAATCATTTTTTAATGATTTAAAAAAATCATCATTAATAGAAGAATTAAAAAAAATAGTATCTCAAACAGAACTAAAAACATTATCAAAATTTGATGGAAGTAAAAAAAATAAAATAAAATTTATACCAAAATTAGAAGATGCTAATTTTGCTGGAACAAAAAAATCAAGTGAATGTACTCTAATATTAACTGAAGGCGATTCTGCTAAATCAACGGCACTTGCTGGATTATCAGGTTTAAAAGAGGGTAGAAATTATTATGGTATTTATCCATTAAGAGGAAAGTTATTAAATGTTAGAGATGCATCCATAAATCAAATAAATAATAATAAAGAAGTACAAGATATAACTAAAATTATGGGATTAAAATTAGGAACAATATATACTGAAGATAATATAAATCAATTAAGATATGGATCTATAATGTTAATGTGCGATGCTGATGAAGATGGATCACATATTAAAGGATTAATAATAAATTATTTAGATTTTTTTTATCCATCATTATTATTATTACCTCATTTTTTGAAAGTATTAGTAACACCATTAATAAGAGCAACTTATAAACAACAATTAATAACTTTTTCTAATACTAGAGAATTTGATAAATGGAAAATAAATATTAAAGATTTTAATTTATATAAAATTAAATATTATAAGGGATTAGGAACGTCAACATCAAAAGAAGCTATTGATTATTTTAAAAATATAGAAGCTAATTTAATTTATTTATATAATAAAAAAAATACTAATAATGATTTATTATTAGCATTTTCAAAAGACAAAATAGAAGATAGGAAAAAATGGTTAGGTAAATATGATCCTAATATATTATTAGATATAACTATTACTAAAAATATTAGTATAAAAGATTTTATTAATAATGAATTAATACATTTTTCTAATTATGATAATATTAGATCTATACCATCAATGATAGATGGATTAAAAATATCACAACGAAAAATAATATATACTACTATAAAAAAAAATATAATTAATGAAATAAAAGTATCTCAATTAGCTTCTTCTGTATCTGAATATACTTCATATCATCATGGTGAACAATCTTTAATTAATGCAATAATAAATATGGCACAAAATTATATTGGATCAAATAATTTACCATTATTAGTTAATTCTGGACAATTTGGATCCCGTATTGATGGTGGTAAAGATCATGCAGCATCTAGATATATATACACATATTTACATAAATATGTAGATAAAATATTTATTAAAGAAGATAATGATCTTTTAACTTTCTTAGTTGATGAAGGATTACAAATACAACCAGTTGTATATTTACCTATAATACCATTAATTTTAGTTAATGGAACAGAAGGTATTGGAACAGGATATTCGTCATATATTCCTTGTTATAATCCTACTGATATTATTAATTGGTTAGATAATAAACTTAAAGGTATTAAAAATACAAAAAAAATAATACCATTTTATAAAGATTTTAAGGGTAATATTTTTGAATTTGATAATAATACATTTATAAGTGAAGGTTTAATAGAATTTCATAAAAATGAATTACATATTATAGAATTACCAATAAAATTATGGACTAATGATTATAAATTATTTTTAGAAGAATTAATTTATGAAAATAAAGATAGTTTATTTAAATCATTTTTAAATCAAAGTTCTGATGTAAATATTAAATTTATATTAAAATATAATGAAGAAAATGCAAAAGAAATTAATAAAATGTATAACACATTTGATTCTTTAAAAATAAATAATTTATACAAATATTTATCACTTTATAAAACTATAAAAATTAGTAATATGCATTGTTATTCATGTGATAATAAAATACAAAAATATAATTCACCAGAAGAAATTTTAAATGATTTTTATAATTTTAGATTACCACTTTTTAATGAAAGAAAAAAGTTAATATTAAATAAAATAAATGAAAATATAAAATTTATTAGTAATCAAATTAATTTTATAAAATTAGTTATTAAAGATAAAGGTAAAATTTATAAAATTAAAAATATAGATTTATTTTTAGAAAAAAATAATTTTGATAAAATAAATAACTATAACTATTTAACTAATTTAACATTTAATCAATTAACACAAAATAATTTAAATAAATTAGAAGATAAATTATTAAATTATAATAAAGAATATAAACAAATTTTAAATAAAACTGATAAAGAATTATGGATTAATGATTTAAATAATTTAAAAATTGCATTATTAATTTAAATAAAATTTAAATTATTTTTTTTATTAATATATATATATATATATGGCTAATTTTCAAAGAGATTATATTAATAATAAATCAGTATTTTATCATTTTTTAGATGGTTTAATTAATGAAGAATCAGGAAATATTACTAATAATGTAATAGAATATATTCATACACATATTTTGAGTAAATCTACTAATGAGGTTATATATTTTTTAAACTTAGAAAATACGGATGGTATTAATTTAAGTGGCAGTGGACATAGTCACCTTTATATGATAGATGATGATAATACAGGTGTATATAAAACTAAAAATTTTATAAAATTATTACAAGCTTCTAAATTTATAATTATTCCATTATCTTTTAATAATCATTCTACATCATTAATTTTATTTTATAAAGATAATAAATATCATATCATGTTACTTAATTCAGGTAAAGGTATTGAAAATCATACAAAATTTTCAGATAATATATATAAACCATATATTATATTATCTTATAGTGATATAAATGAAATAATAAATATATTATTTTTTATTAATTTTTATAGATTAATAAATACTGATCAACAAATATTAAATTTATATTTACAACATTTAAAAACTATGTTTGAAAATTATGATTTTGAAGTTGAAGAAACTAATAACATAAATAATTATAATTATTATAAAATATTAAATAATGATTATTATTTAATATTATTTAAATTATTTGATAAATTATATTTAGCAAATAATTTAAATACTATTGATCAATTAATAATAAATAATTTACAACATATAGAACAACAAAATGAATTAGAAACAAAAAATATTAATGCAAAAATTATTAAAAAAATAAAATTTCATTATTACCATAATAATATATTTATTATATCACAACAAAGCGGATCATGTAGTTGGTTTTCTAAATATTGGGCATTATGTTTATATTATTTAATTTTTAAACCAGATGAATATTCTGATTTTATATATAATATATATAGTCTATTTTTAGATACAATTAAAAAAATATTTACTTATGATAATTTTACAACTGAATTAAATAATCCAAATTCATGTATAATATTAATGAATAATTTACATTTAAAATTAATTAATTTAAATATTTTTACTATTAAAGATTCATATATTATTGATATTCATAATCAACATATTGTAACAATACCTAAAATTAAATTAGAAGATATTTCAAATTATTATTATAAATTTAAAAATAAAACTAATAATAATTCAATTATAAATATATTATCAAATATATGTTTAATTAGTGGAAATAATACTATAAAATTTCATAATACATTTTTCATGAATATATGTAAATATATACATAAAAAATATGAAAATCTTAATAGTAATTATTTTATAAATAATGAAAATATATTAAATAATGAAGAAATACTTAATAAAAAATATAATTTTATTTCTAATTGTAATAAACTAGAAATACAATTTAATAGTTTATTTAATGAAGATGAAAATAAAGATATTTTAAGTATAATAATTAAAAATACATTTCCATCTAATTTAATTATTAAAAGATATTTAAAAATTATTAATTTAATTAAATTATTTTATAAAATAAAATATATAGATAGTAATAAAATATATTATAATCAATATAATTTATATAATATAATTAAATATTTGTTAAATATAAGCGATACACAAATAATAATAAATTATACTAAAATACTACATAAAATAATTATTATAATAAAAATATTACATAATTATAAATCAATATATATTATTGAAAATGAATTAATAGAAAATATATGTAAAAATGAATTGTTACATAAATACAAAATTAAAATTTTAGAATATTATAATTCATTTATGTTTAAATTATATGAAGAGTTAATATCTTTATTTATAAATAAAAATAATATAAAAGATTTTAATTATGATAAGTTTAATCAAATTAATATAATAAAATTTAATCATATTAATCATGATAAATATGATATAATTAAACCAATTATATTTAATTCTAATATATTAAATAATGTATATGAAGATATTGAAATTGATATTAATTATATAAATGAGGAAATTAACTTATTATTATTAAAACCATCATATATATTTAATAATTATTTATCTAAAGAATCTTTTGATAATTTATCATTAATAATAAAATTAAATATTAATTATATTAATACTAATAATACAATTAAAATATCTTTATTAAAATATTTTTTAAATTTATATATTAAATATAAATTAGATGATAATATTAGAAATATAACTATTTGTTTAATTCATATACAATTATTATTATTTAATTGCCATAGTGATATTAATATTGATGGTTTAGAAATTTATAATTATTATCAATATAATAATCCAGATATAAATTTAGAAATATTAGATGAATTATTATATACAATATATAAATCTAAAAATAATCAAGAACTATTTATTAAGTATTTATTATCAAATCTTGATATATTTAAAAATTTAGATTCTATAAAAGATTTATTATTTAAAAAACATAATATTTCAATAAATTCAATAATTAATTATGAAAGTATAGATGGTATATTTAATAAATTATTAAATATTAAATCTTATAGTATTATATTTAAACATAATAATATGTTATACATTGTTAATTATGAATATTATTTAATATTAGAATTAGATGAAAATAATAATATACAAGAAATATATTATAATGATAATAAAGTTATTAAATATAATGATATTAATGAACCATTTAAAAACATGATTCCAACAAATTGTTTTCATTTAATATATAAAAAAAATAATCAATTTAATATTACATATTTTATTAATAATAATTTAAATCAATTAGATAAAAAACAAGATAGTATATTAAATGATATACAATATAATTATTTAATTACAACTATAAGAATTTCTAAAGAAAATATGTTTTTACCAATTAATGATGATATTGAAATACTACAATTATTAATTAATAATTATGGTTATAATATGTTAAATTTAATTTATATTATTAAAAAATCTAATTATGGTTATATTATTAATAATTATGAATATAGAAATAATATAATTGAAATTAATTATAATACTTTTATTAATTTTGATAATGATTCATTTAATTTAATAAATGATAATATTAATTCAAATAAAGAAACAAACAGTTATCCATTTACAGATATCATTAATATAAAATATAATAATATTTTTTTAAAATCATTATTAAAATTAAAAAAAAAAATAATAAAATATAATAATATTAATATTAAACAAAAAATTACAGTATTAATAGGAGCTTACACTATATTAAAAACAAAAATTGTTAAATTAATATTAAATATATCTAATATAAAAGAACTATTATCATCTAATATGCAATTATTAATTGAAAATATGGCATGTTTTAAAATTATAAATTCATTATCAAATATTTTAATGAATAATAGTATTGAATTAGATAACATATATAAATCTAATTTAAAATCAATTCCTGTAAATTTATCATTTGAATTAGATAGTACTATTAAAATATATAGTGAATTATTTAATAATAGAAAAAATAAATTTGAATATTTATTTGAATACATATTTGAATTTATTTATGGTTATGAAATATTAGATGAACAATTTTTTAAATATAAAGAAATTATTTCTAATTTTGTTGCATTAGATACTTTATACACAAAACCGAGAGAAGATAAAACATTAACTATTTTTGAAGTTAATCGTGACTTTGGAGAATATCAAATAGGAGGAGATTTATATAAGTATAATTCAACTAAAATTAGAGTTGATAAATTTATGATGGGTAAAGGTAAATCTACAGTTTTAACTCCTTTATTATCTTTATATTTTACTTTAATTCATAATAAAACAGTATATATTATAGTACCACAGCATCTTAAAAAACAAACGGAAAATATTATGAAACAATTTATTTATTTTTTTAAATTATCTAAAAAAATCATAATTATGTCTGATATAGAAATTAAACAATTACATTTATATGAAATAGGTAATGAAAATATAAAAAAACAAATTTATAATACACCTCCATTACATACTAAAATTATTAAAAATTCAATTATGTTAATAGATGAATTTGATACAATATTAGATCCATCAAAAGGTAATTTTAATATAAAACTTTCTTGTAAAGATAATATTAATGAACAAATAATTAATTATATATTATATAATTTCTTTGTATTTAAAACTGAATTTATTACTCCTGATTTTTATCCTAATTTATCTATTATTAATGAGGAAATTAAAATAATAAATATGCAATTAAAAAATAATATATTAAAAGAAAATATTAATTGGGGAATTCATCCAACTAATGGTTATGCAATTCCATTTTTTAATAAAGATAAAGCAGATTTAAATTCTACATTTTCATCAGTTATAATGACAATATATTTAACATTATATTATTATTTAGAATTGAAGAAAGGTGAAATAAATGATAATATGTGTAATTATATTATTCATAATAATATATTACAAAAATTATTTAATAAAGATATTATAAATGTTACTGAAACAGATATTTCTATTATATTTAATAATTATTTAAATAAAATTAAAATATTAAAACATATTATTAATAATATAAAATTAACAGATTCTCAATTAAATATTTCATTTATTGATATATTAATTCGAGATAATATATATAAAATAGGATATTCTGGAACATTAAATATTAATTTTCCTAAAATTAATAAAGAATATAATGATAAAGATGATTATGATAAAATTATAAATAATGAATATAATATAAACGATGATTATGATGAAATAATTAATATTGAATATGCTATTAAAAATAATGAAACTGTAATTATTAATAATACTATTGCAATTTTTAATAATAAATATGATGCATATATTGATATATGTGGAATATTTAAAAATGATAAAAATCAGATATTAGCTATGAAACTTCATGAAGAATTTAATAGACCTATAATATTTATAGATGAATTAGATATAATAAAAGTTATTATAAATAATAATATTGATATATATAACAATAATGACTTAGATAAACCAATATTTTATTATGATCAAGCCCATATAATTGGAATTGATATTAAACAAGAAAAATATCCAATTTTAAAAGGATTATGTATTGTTGATAGTAAAACAAAATATACAGAAATTGCACAAGGTATATTTAGATTAAGAAAAATAAATTTAGGTCATACTGTAGATATATATATAACAGATATAATTGAAACAGATAAAATAAAACTATTTGATTTATTTATTGAAAATGATAAAACAGATAAAGAAAATAAAAAATTAATGTTTAATTATCAAAATTATAAAGCATTAATTAGAAAAGATAATTATAAATTAACAAAAACAAGTGTTGAAAAACATTCAAATGAAGAAATTGTAAAATATTATTTTAATAATACTACTAATAATACTGAAACTATATCAAGTCTATTATCTAATATAGTTGATGTTAATCAAGAATTATTAAGTAAATTTAATATTAATAATATAAGTGAACTCTATAAATTAATTTATAATATAGGTATAATAGGTAGTCAACAAGAACAAGAACTAGAACAACAATTAGAAAAAGAACAAGAACATACATATTTAATAAATATTAATAATAATTTAACAACTATTAAAGAAAAAGTTAAATTTAAATATATTTTAATTAAATATATTGATGACCCATATCAAATTAGTTATCATTATAAATATTTTGAAAAAGATATATTAAATAACATTATAGGTAATGATATATATTTTATTCCTAATATATTTACATTTAATTTAACAGGTTTAGCATTTATTTTAATTGATAATAAACTTCTTTTAGTTCCTGGTCATATGATAAAAATTTTTATAAAAAAATATCCAATTTTTAATGTATATTTAAATCAAATTAATGATATAGAATATAATTATGACATTATAGAATTAATTAAAAATAAATATGTATTATTTAAAATTTTATATAATAAAATTGATAATAAATTTTTACCAAATTTATTTGGTAAAAATAAATATTTATGTAATATTCTATTTATTATATTAATTAATATTATGAATAATGATACTAATATGGATATAATTAATTTATTAATAGATAAATATAATATTAATGGTATTGATCATAATAGAGATTATAATATTATAGATGATGATAATATTAAAAAATATTTTTGTGATTTAAGTAGTATTATATATGATTCAGGAATATTAACATATTCTTTAGAACATCCATCTATTTATTTTGAAAATACACTTTTTCATAGTGCACATAATAAATTATATTCAATAATACACAAAAAAGATAAAAAAGATAAAATAGATTTAACAATTAAAAAAAAATATTTAAAATATAAAACTAAATATTTATCATTAAAAAATAATTAATAAAATTATAAATTTGCTTAAAGATATTATACATTTATTATTTAATAATGGAAAATAGTTTTGATAATTTAAATTTAAATGAAAATTTATTAAAAGGAATTTATTTATACGGTTTTATTAAACCATCCAAAATTCAAATTAATGGTATATCTTCAATAAATACTGGTAAAGATTGTATCATACAATCTCAATCTGGTACAGGAAAAACTGCAACTTATTTATTAGGAATAATGAATAGATTAGATTCATCGTATGGTTGTCAAGGTATTATTTTAACACCAACTAGAGAATTAGCTGAACAAGTTTATGAAGTAGCATCAAGTTTAAGTAAATATTGTGAATATAAAATAGGTAAATGTATTGGAGGGACTATTATTAATATTCAAGAATTAAAAACATTTAATTTAATTATTGGAACATTAGGAAGAATTAATCACATGATTAATGATAATAAAATTAATATTAATAAATTAAAATTTTTTATTTTAGATGAAGCTGATGAATTATTATTAAATGGTATTAATGATAAATTAAAATTTTTATTTGATAAAATTCCAATAGGTATACAATTAATTTTAATATCTGCTACTATATCATTAAATGTATTTAATGCTAGTAAACAATTTATGCATGACCCAATTAAAATATTATTAAAAAATAATGAAATAGTTGTTGATTTAATTAGTCAATTTTATTTAGATGTTGAAATTGAAGATCAAAAATTTGATACATTATTAGATTTATATAATTTAATTTCAACATCACAAGCAATATTTTTTTGTAATACTATTAGAAAAGTTGAATGGTTAGAAGAAAATTTAAAAAAAAATAATTTTGCAATTACTGTTATTCATTCTAATATGACTCAACAAGAAAGAGATACTGTTGTTAAACAATTTAGAGATGGATTAACTAGAATATTATTAACTACTGATTTATTATCAAGAGGAATTGATATTCCTCAAGTTAATATGGTTATAAATTATGATTTACCTATTAATAAAGAAACTTATATACATAGAATTGGAAGATGTGGTAGATTTGATAAAAAAGGTGTTGCAATATCAATGGTTAAAATGCAAGATCCAATTGATATAAAAATATTTAATAAATTAAAAAATTTTTATAAAATTAATATAACTGAAATGCCCGAATGTATTGATAAATATTTATAATTATCATAAAATTGTTTAATCTTAATTTACTAAGAAATCATTTAAGATTTTTTAATAATTTTATTATTTCTATATTGTATATATGAATATTTACTTAATAATATTTATTATAATATTAACAATAGTTATTATTTTAATTAATAATAATTGTAATAATAACCAAATTTTAGAAAATTTTACTATGCCACCATCTAATACTTCTACAATTAATTTAAATTCAACTTTAGGATTATCTGCATCTGATATAAATGTAAATCAAGGTAATGTAAATATATTATCAACTACGACAACATCATTTAACAAAAAGAATACCATTCTTAGTCGGGAATTTTCAACAAATTTAAATGATCAACCTGATACTGGAAACTTAACAGTATCTGGTAATTTAATTTTATCAAAAAATAGTAAAATACAAATAGGTGATATAGTTATATCTACTGGTACATATACAGGTTATAATACTTATTCAGGTAATGGTGACCAAAGCAATGCTTGGATTGATCATTATTCTGGTGCATCTTTTTTAAGATTTACACATTTAACTAATTATAATAATCCTTCACTTGATAGAAAATCTGATATTCCAGGACCTGGCCAAGTCGATATAATACTTAATCCTAATTCTGAAAAATCAGGTTTATCTGCATTATTAGTTAGAGGAGATTATTTATTTTCAAATCCACTAAATGATGGTTGTAATAAGAATAAAGCGAATACAAAAAATAGTACAAATATACCTGATACCACTAAATATAAAGATGTTCGTAAATTAGATAATGTTATTAATGAAAATTATTTAAATAGTTTTGGTATAAGTTAATTAGACTTAATAATTAGGAAATATAGTGATTTTTATTAATTGAAAAAAATTGAATTAAAGAATAATTAACATTAAATTTTAAGTATGTTAATGCATAAATCTAATGATAATACTATTTTGTTTAATAGCGATTTTGAAATTAATAGTTTAACATTTACTGAAGTCAAAGATGCAAAATTACCAAAAGGAAGTAAAGAAGCTTATCCTATTTATAATAATTTAAATCGTGTATCTTTTCAGTTATCTTGGTTTCATTTGAGTTGTTATGGTATTCCACAATTAGGAGATTATATTACTGAAAATAAACAAAGATTATTTATAAAAATACCATTAGATTTATCAATTCCTAGTGTAAAAGAAGTATATGATAAATTTATTACTATTGATTCATATTTAAATTCTATTGAATTTAAGAGTAAGATTATAGAGAGTTCTAAAATAAATAAATATGTTTATCAACCAATAGTTAGAATTCCTGAAGAAGAATCAAAAAATAAATTACCATATATTAAAATTAATTTTGATACTGATTATACAGATTCATCAATAAAAACAATTCTATTTAAATCAATTTTAGAAAATGATAAAAGAGTAAGAACAAAACTTAATGATATTAATACAATTGATGATGTAACAGAATATATTACTTATCAATCAAGTATTAGACCAATTATTAGACCTGTTAGATTATGGATACAACCACATAATACAAAAGATCCTAAATATGGTTTAAAATTTAATATGATTAAAGTAGAAGTTGAACCTTCTCAAAATAATAGAAAAAAAATTAATTATAGTATTGATAATTTTATAGATAATGATCAAGATACTAGTGAAATAATTTTATGTAAAAATTTTGATATTAATAATTTAAGTTTTAGTGATATTAAAGAAGCTAAACTACCTAAAGGTAGTAAAGAAGCATATCCAATTTATAAAGTTAATAATAAAAATATTGATTTTATTCAATTACCGTGGTTTAAACTTATATCATATGGTATTCCTCAATTAGGTGATTATATTACTGAAAATAAACAAAGATTATTTATTAAAATACCATTAGATTTATCAATTCCAGATATTAAAGAAGTATATGATAAATTTTTAATGATTGATTCTTATTTAAGTTCAACTGATTTTAGGAGTAAAGTTTTTGAAAGTTCAAAAGTAAATAAATATGTTTATCAACCTATTATAAGAATTCCCGAAAATGAAGATAATGATAAAAAAATTAAATATCCTTATATTAAAATTAATTTTGATACTAATATTGATGATAATTCAATAAAAACTGGAATTTTTAATTCAATTAATAATATTAGAACATTTATTGAAGATATAAAAGATATAGATGATGTTACTAAATATATTACATATCTTTCAAAAATTAGACCAATTATTAAACCAGTTAGATTATGGATTCAACCTTCAAATATTAAAGATCCAAAATATGGATTTAAATTAAAGATTATTAAAGTTGAAGTTGAAAAATATAATAAAAATAATTTAAATTATCAAGATGATACATTTATTGATTCAGAAATTAGTAGTAATAATATTAATAATAATATTAATAATAATATTAAAGTTAATTCAAGTTCTGAATCAGAATCTGATACTAAATCTAATAAAAATAATAAACCAGTTAAACAACAAGTTAAATCTAATCCACAAGTTATTGATTCAGATAATTCTGAATCAAGTGATTCAGATGTTGAAATTAAACCTAAATCTGTTTCACAAGTTGTAGAAACTCCGAAGGAATCTGTAAAAAATAGTTCTAGTTCTAGTTCAACTTCAATGCCTAAAGGAAAACAAAGTATTAAAGTATTAGATTCTGAATCTGAATCAGAAAGTGATTCAAATAAAGAAATAAAACCAGTAAAAAAAGCTGCAAGTAAATCTTTAGCTAAAAAAAAATAATTATTTAAAGATTATTTTATTATTTTATAAATAATATGAATTATACAGATCCTCTTAAAATTGATAATATAAATTTAGATAATATAATTTATACTAAAATAAAAAATTTAGTAAATAAAAAAATTATATATATTAAATATAATGATATTTTATCAGAATTTAATAATGAAGAAAATAATAAACTTAATTTAAAAAATTTTGTATTTCAAACACCTACATTATTAAATATACATAAACCAGTTAATAATAATAATTATAGTGAAATTGAAATTTCATTAGAAGGTAAAAATAATAAAAATATAAATATATTTTTATCATTTTTAAATAATTTAGAAAATAAAATAAAATTAGATGCAACTAACAATGCTCACGATTGGTTTAATTCAGAAATAAATACTATAAATTTTCAAAAAATTATTAGAGAAAATAATATAATAAAATTAAAAATTTTAAAAAATAATGAATTTGAAACTTTATTACAATTAAATAATGAAAAAAAATTAAATATTAATAATATACCAGAAGATTCTTGGTGTAAAATATTATTAGAATGTTATGCTATTTGGATTAATAATAATAATGAATTTGGAATTTTTTTAAGACCTATTATTATTTCATTTAGTTTAAAAGAAAAAAAATTATATAATTATAATTTTATTGAAGAATCTGAATCTGACAATGATAATAATCTAATACCAGATACAGATATATCAAAAAATCATCAAAATAAATCTAATACTAATCTATTTTTAAATATTAATAATATAAAATTATCAAATAATAATTCAACATCACAATTAGAAATAAATGAATTATATAATAATTTAAATAATGAATCATCTACTACTATTTCATCTAATAAAAATATTGATTTAGATTCTTCGCCTAAAGTACTTAATTCAGAAAATAATATTAATTTTAATAAATCAAAAAATAAAAATCATAAAAATTTTAGTTTAAATAATAATGATTCATTATCAGAATCTATATCTATATCATCATCATCATCATCATCCTTATCTAATGATTTTAATGATAATCCATAATTTTATATAAAGATTATTTAATAATAAATATTATATATTTATATGATTGAAATACCTAAAGACCAATTATATGTATCTTTAAAAGATACATATAATAAAGATTTATTTAATAAAGATACATCTTTAAAAGATACATATAATAAAGATTTATTTAATAAAGATACATCTTTAAAAGATACATATAATAAAGATACATATATTGAAGATATATCTATTAATAGCACATGTAATAAAGATAAATGTATTGAAACATGTAATAAAGATACATCTATAAATTTAAATAATGAAGTATATAATAATATATATTTTACTACACAAGAATTATTTATATTAAAATCATTTGAAATTTTTTATAATGAAAATAATTTTATTATATTTATAAAAATATTAAAATCTACTAGTTTATCAATTAGATTAATTGATTATTTTATAACAAAATATTCAAAAAATAATAAAATTATTATTAAAAATAATTTTAATATTTTTAATTCTTATAAACAACAATTAAAATTATTTCAAAAAAAATATTTTGATCCTTTTAGTAGAGGAGAACGAATACCTTTTTTTATAAATAATAATTATATTATTACTACAATAGGACAATTAAATTTTTTTAAATGGTTTATATATAATAATATACATAATTATGTTATTAATAATTATTTAATTATAGAAAAAGATATGATTAATAATAATAAAAATAAAAAAACTAATATTAATAAAGAAAAAATTAAAAAAATAAAAATTTATAAAAATATAAATCAAACATTTAATATTAATATTAATTATAAATCATCTAATAATATTGTTAATTTTTTTTAATTTATTTAAAATTAGTAATTCTTGATTGAAAAGTCTGTCCTGGATTTATAAGAGCTGATATATAATAATATTTTGCTGTTGGATATAATTTATTAAATATATCTATTTTTTTTTTAATATTTATATTATTTTTTGTATTATTATTAATAATATTATTATTTATATCAGTATTTATATTATTATCTATATTATTCATTATTAATTATAATAGATAATACATTTTTAAATATTTATTTCATTTTTTTTATTAAAATGAAATAAATATTTTTATTAAATCATAAATATTATTATTATTATTTAATAATGGTTTTAATTTATAATTCATAAATCCAAATATTTTTTTATAATATTTATGATTTGTATCAATAATAATATTATAAATATGTTTCCAATTATAATTTAATTTATGTTTTTTATATAAATTTTCTAATATAATTTTATTATATAATTTATAATTTCTAGTAAATGGAATACCTAAATATAAATCTTTTTCATTTAATATTTTAAATTGTTGTGTAATATTACTAAAATTATATAATTTTTTATCAATTTTTGATTTATTAAAATTTATATTAAAATTATATCTAGTTAAATATATTATTAAACTAGATATAATTTTATCAATTTTAGATATATTTAAAAATTTTATATAAATATCATCAATATAAATATTTATAATAAAATCTTTATTATTTATAAAATTATTATCATTCATCCATCTAATTATAATTTCTTCAATAATAAATGTAAAAATAAGTGTTGATGTTGGTAAACCTGTTGGTACTCCTTTAAAAACTTTAATTGGTGTATTTTTATATTTAATAATTCGATTAGTTAATATTGTCATATATTGTTGAGTAAATTCATTAGCATATAATATATTCATTTTTCTTTTTAAATTATAATATAATAAATTTTCAATTACATTCCAATTTAATGAATCATACGCTCTTTCTAAATCTAATAATAATACATTTTTCATAGATAAAGTATTTTTATCAGCAATTACAGATAATGTATTATTATAGTTATTTAAATTATTATTTTTAATAGTATTAAATGATATAATAAATATATTTGGATTTGGTAAATTATTATTACATTTTTGTAAAATTTCATAATATAATATTCTATCTAAAATTTTTATTGTATTATGATGATTTATAATATATCTATAATCAGCAGCACTATTTATAATATTTTCTTTTGGTTTTGTAAATATATCACAATTACATATTTTTTTCATAATTTTATTTCTAATTAATAAAGTACCATTTTTAAATTTTAATATATATTCTAATTCTTTTCTAAATATTATTTTATTAATAGGTTGTTCATTATTATTATTATTATTATAAAATGTAAATCCAATTTTTTTTAAGTTATTAATATTTTTTTTTATAAATGTAATATCAAATTTATTCATAAATCTATAGTATAAATTTGAAATATAATTAAATATATAATAATTACTTTTTACATATTTATCTTTCCATAAATTTTTTAAATATTTAATTATATGTAATTTATTCATTAAAAATTAAAATATAATTGAATTTTATATATTTTATTATCAATTTTTATAATAAAAATATAATGTATTTATATGAACAAAAATAAAAATAAATATTTAAAATATAAAAATAAATATTTATTATTTCAAAATGGATCAGGATTTGATAAAGAAACGATTAAGGATTCCCATTTTGAGAATCTTAATAAGTTTATTGCTTTGCCTTTTAACGAATCTAACCTCAAAATAATAAATCATATACAACTGATATTTCATCCTGATAAAAATCCTGATAATAGTATAAAGGCAACAGAAATTTCTCAATTATTAGTAAATATGAAAGAACATATAACTAACAATGATGAAAAACAATATAAGGATGAAATGAAAAATTTAAAAAATAAAATAATTGATTGGATTAATGATTCTGCTGATGGGGAATTCCTAAAAAGCAAATTATCATTTATAAAGCAACAACAACAACAATATAATCCACCTCCAAGACCACAAGCACAATATAATCCACCTCCAGGACCACAAGCACAATATAATCCACCTCCAAGACAACAACAACAATATAATCCACCTCCAGGACCACAACAACAATATAATCCACCTCCAGGACCACAACAACAATATAATCCACCTCCAGGACCACAAGCACAACAACAACCAAATATAGAAGAATTATGGATAAAATATTGGAATGAACATAAAACAAAATATAATAATAGATTACCTTATAACTATTTTGTATTTAAGGAAGAATTTATTCAATATTATTTAAAAAATAAAAACATTCCACCACCTCCAGACCCACAATATAGGTCATATCCAGGACCAGGTACATCAGGACCAAAAGAACAAGATATGGAAATGGAAATATTATGGATCAAATATTGGGCTGAAAATAGGCAAAAATTTAGTCATCTATCATTTAATGACTTAGTTAGAACTAAAGATAACTTAAAGAAAGAATTTTATAAAAATTATAAAAATCAATCCTCCCGACCAAGACCAGGACCAGAATATCAACAACCAAGACCAGGACCAGAATATCAACAACCAAGACCAGGACCAGGACCAGGACCAACTCCAGGACCAAGACCAACTCCAGGACCAAATTATAATTTCGATAATTTATATAATCAACAAATATTAAATTGTGAACAACGTGTTAATAATTTAAATAATCAAAATAAATTATTATTAGAAGAAACTAATTTATTAAATAATCAAAATAAATTATTATTTGAAGAAACTAAGTTATTAAAAAATATGTATTATAAAAAATAAATAATTTTATTATTATTTTTATTTTAATTATATATTATAATAATGGATATAATAAAAAAAAATATTAATGATATTTTAGATATTAATGGAAAAGAAAATAATTTTTTAACAGGATTACCGTATTCTGACGAATATAAAACTTTAGCTAAATCTTGGTGTAAATTACCACTTTATGATGATAAAAATAAAGTTAAAGATTTTTTTAATTTATTAGATACTAAACAAGTTATATTATTAATATCTGGAACTGGCAGTGGGAAAACAGTTTTAGTTCCAAAATATTTTTTAAAATATATAACTTTATTAAATATTAATAAGAAAATTGCTATGACTAATCCTAAAATATTAACAACCTATTATAATGCTGAATATGGAGCTAAAACATTAGATGTTAAATTAGGTGAACAAGTTGGTTATAAATATAAAGGTGCTAAAAAAAATTCAACTTCTCCAGATACTAAATTATTATATGTAACTGATGGATTAATTTTATCAATTATGTATGGTGATGATAAATTATTATCTGACTATGCTGGTATTATAATTGATGAAGCTCATGAAAGATCTATTCAAATTGATTTATTATTAAAATTATTAAAAGATATTATTTTAGTTCGTAAAGATTTTAAATTAATTATTATGAGTGCAACAATTAATTCAGAAACTTTTAGAAATTATTTTAATATAAAAAATATTAAATATGGAGAAATTGAAATATCTGGAAAATCTAATTATGATATTCAACAAAATTGGTTAGAACCTCAAATAAAAATTAGTAGAGGTAATTATATGAATTATGCTATTTCTAAATGTTTAGAAATTTTAAAAACAACAAAAACTGGAGATATTATAGTTTTTGTTGCAACGCAAAAAGAAGCATTAGATGGATGTAAAACATTAAAATTAGAGTGTCCTTTAAAAATTAATAAATCTATATGTAATGAATTATTTTGTGTTGAAGTTTTTTCAAAAATGAAAAAAGAAAATAAAGAATTAGCTACTAGTAAAGATTTATATAAAAATAATACTAAATATAATAGAAAAATTATATTTGCAACTAATGTTGCTGAATCATCAATTACGTTTGAAGGTTTAGTTTATGTTGTTGATACTGGATTTGAATTATTAAAATATTATGATTCTAAATATAATTCAAATATTATAACTAAAGCTTATACAACTCAAGCACAAATTAAACAAAGAATTGGTAGAGCAGGTAGAACACAACCAGGTATATCATATCATTTATATTCTAAAGATAGTTATGATAAATTTAAAATATATCCAGAACCAAATATAATAATTACTGATTTAACTGAACAGGTATTATCTTTAGTAAATTATTCTACAACTATTAAAATTTTTGTAAAACAACTTATTGATTTTATTACTATTCCTACTATTGAACAAATTATTAATTCAATATATAAATTATATTTTGTAAAAGCTATTAAATTAATAGATAATAATGATAAATTATTAGATATTCATGATATTAAATGGTCTAGAATTAAAAGTATAGATGATATATCAAATATATTTAATGGTTCTTTAACAAGTCTTGGACTAACAATTTTAAAATTTAAATCATCATATCTATTAAATGCATATGCAATATTATTAAGTAAATATATAAATTGTCAAAGAGAAATAATTGATTTAATAGCAATATTAGAAATTACAGATGGTAAATTAGATATGTTATTTAATTATAATAAAAAAGAAGAATCCCGTATTATTAAATATTTTAATAAATATTCAATTAAAAATTCAGATCATTTAACTATTTTAAATATATATTATAAATTATTTTGTGAAAAAATAGATGTTTATCTTAATATTTCAGAATTTAAAAAAATTAAAGAAAGAAGTAGACAATTAAAATCATATGTACAATCTATTGATAATGATATATTAACACAAATTAAAAATAAATATTTAGATTTAACTGATATTGTAATTAATAAAAATACTAATATAAATATTATATCTGTATTATCTAAAGCATTTAGTTATAATCTTATAAAAAAACATAATAAAAAAGAATTTATTAGTACTAACTTTTTAATTAATTCAATTGCTGAAATTGATCATTTTAAATTTACTAAAATAAATAAAAATAAATCAAATTATGCTATATGTAATACATTAAGTGATACTTTTGGAAAAAAATCATTTCAATGTATTACATATTTAATATAATAATTTAATGTATTACATATTTTTTTGTTTTTTATAACAAAAAACAAAAAAAAAGTTTAATTTATAATTTAAAATTAATTTCTAATATATAACATATAAAATGTTAAAAAATAGGAATTATACTTGTGAAATATGCAAAACCAAACCTGACCAAATTTCACACCATAAATCACATTTGGAAACTCAAAAACATAAAGATAAGAAAGAATTATTTGAATTTAAATTATCTAAATTATCATCTAATGAACTTCAAAAATTATATAATACTACAGATATATCAATTATAATAGATGAAACTGAAACAACATGTATTATACAAAATAATATGCATTTAAATGAAAATAATAAAAAATTGAATAATATTAAATTTAATAATAATATATATAATAAAGAAATGTCCGATGATGATAAACAAAAAGTAGATCAAAGTAATAATATTTCTAATAAAGAAGCATTAAAAGATAAAATTCATGAAATTCATAACTACCTTAGAAATAATGGTGCAGGATATGGTATGAATGCATTGAAAGTATTTAATCTTTTATATGGATTAAAAAAGATAGAAGAAAAAAACTTATTAGATAAAGTAAATTTGAAAAGACCTGATTGTGATTTTTCTTATTTACTTAAAATAGCAAATGAAAATAAAAATGAAGAATTATCTGATTTAATTCGTGATAAAGTTTTAGATTCAATCAACGAAAGTCCTATTAAAAATTTACTATTTTACGAGATACCAAATACAATGAAAGCACAATCATTTTCTTATTTATTAAATGAAATAGATAAAATTACAATTATTGAAAAAACTTGTAATGTTTTATTATCAGGTAAAATCTATGAGTACTTTATTGGCAGAGAAAGTCAAATTTCAGATTTAGGTGCATATTTTACTGATAGACATATTGTTGATTATATTTATAAAAAATTAGATCCTGAAATTAATAAAGACAATTCAATTAATTCAATGATTGATATGTTCGGTGGATCTGGTGGTTTTACAACTGGATATATTAATTATTTAAATAATAAATATGATGATATTAATTGGAAAGATAATTTAAATAAAATTTATCATTTTGATATGAATGAAGATGTAGTTAAATCTGCTGGTTTAGAATTTTTCTGTTTGACAGGAGTATTACCAAATATGAATAATAATTTAAAATATAAAAATTCGTTCACTGATGAATTTAATAATAAAAAATTTATGAATGTTATTACTAATCCTCCATATGGTGGTGATAAAGTTATACAATCAGACACTCAGATTAAAAGAAAAAAAATTAAAGAATATATCAAAAAAGAATTACTTACATTGAATGATGAATTAAAAATTAAAATAAGATCAAGACAACTTAAAAAAATAGAAGATCAAGAAAAACAAGATAAGAAAGATAGTGATAAAACTAAAGTTTCTATTAATACATGTAGTCAAAGAATTATAAAATATGCTAAAGATAATAAATTATCAGGTAATGATAAAGAAAGTTCTTCATTAATATTAATTATGGATTTAGTAGATGAAAATGGAACAGCAATTGGAGTTCTAAAAGAAGGTGTATTTTTTAATAAAACTTATAAAGATATAAGAAAATGTTTAATTGAAAATTTTAATGTAAGAGAAATTATTAGTGTTCCCCAAAATCAATTTGAAAATACATCAACGAAAACATCTATTGTAATATTTGATAATACTAAAGAAAAAACAACGAAAGTTATATTTTCTGATTTAGTAGTAGAAACATATATTGAAGATAAATTTGAAGAAATAGGAGACCAAATTGTGTTGACTGAAAATAAAGGTGATATTTGTGGTATTAGTGATAATGTGATATCTGAAGCAACAAAAGAAGAACTTTTACAAAATTCAATTTATTCTCTAAATGGTAAAGATTATAATAAAAAAGAAATAGTTGTTGGCGAAGGATATGAATTAATAAAATTAGGTAATATAAGTACTTTCTTACCGAAAAGTGGAAGAAATGCATCTTTTGGACAACCAATAGGAAAATATAATTTTTATACATCTAGTGACAAAGTTCAAAAATGCGAGACTGCTGATTATAATGAAGAATGTTTAATAATTGGTTCCGGAGGTGTTGCAAATATAAAAATAGATAATATTTTTAGCTGCTCTGCAGATAACATTATATTAAAAACACCATATAATAAATATTTTTATAATTTAATGAAAGGTAATATGAATTTATTGTCAGACGGATTTACAGGGTCAACATTAAAACATTTATCAAAAGATTATTTAACAAATCTTAAAGTACCAATTCCTAAATCTGAACAAAAAATTAAAAAATGGATTGATAAAATATCAATTCCATATGATAATAAGAATAAGATCGAAGAACATATCATAAAATTAGAAGAACAAATTAAAAATGCAATTAAAGATATTAGTGAAAACGAAGACTGTAATGACGTAAACTTAGGTAATATATGCGAATATATTAAAACAGGTAAAAATAAAACACCAGATAATAAAAAAGGAACATTATATCCTTATTATGGAACTGCAGATATAACTGGATATACAGATCATTATTTATTTGACGGAGAACATATTTTAGTAGCAAGAAATGGAACAATGGGTAATTGTTTCTTAGTTGAAGGTAAAATATATCCAAGTGATCATATATTTATAATTAAAAATAAAGATCAATATAATATATCATTTATATATTATTTGATTAAAGAATTATCTTCTGAAATTAAAAATAAATCAAATGGATCTACAATAAAAGGTATTTCTAAAGAAAATTTATTAACTATTAAAATTAAACTTCCTAAGAATGAAAAATTAATTAAAAATCTTGATTCATTATTTCAAAAAATAAAAAAATTACAATTAGAAATGAAAGAATCAGAATCGCAATATGGAAAATTAATTAAAGAATTATCAGAAGAAGCAATACCGTCTAATAAACTGATAGAAAATAAAATTAATGAATTATCGGAAAATTCAAATGATACTATTAATGTGAAAGAATTAATTATTGAAACATCTGAGAAGAAACCGAAGATTATTAAAAATAAAATTAAAACATAATTAACTATAATATAAAAATTATTTTATTATCTTCTTTTAGTATATAATCCTAATTCAATTGGAATAGATACAAAATCTTTATAAAAATATGCTGGATTTGTAGGTAATACGTCATACAATTTACACAATTCTTTATAATCATCTAATGATTTTACATTTTTTTCCTTACAAAAATTTATCCAATCATTTTTATCTTGAATAAATTTTGTAGTATTAACACCTATAAAATCATACCAATTAGTCCATACTCCTTTTAATTTAAAATATTCTTCCGGATTCTCAATATAATTTTTATGTTTATCTTTCATTATTTTATCAGCATATTCTTCAGAAGATTGAATATTTAATTCTTTATTTAATTGTTTAACATAATTAAATTCATTTTGTTCTTCGGAATATATAGAATCTAATGCTTTACTATATCTTAGTCTTAATATAATTTTTTCTAAATCATTAATATTAGAGATAATATGAGGATAGTTTATTTTTCCTTCTTTTTCCATAACTTTCTCATTAGATGATTTAGAATTTGGTGTATTAAATGATACAACATTTATTTTTTGTAAGATTTTATCATCTACATTTCTAATTTTAGCAATAATTTTCCTACATTTATCAAATGAGTCATTATCAGTTATAAAATTTTCTGTATCAATATATGGAATAATAATATATGCTTTTTTATCTGGGAAATTACTATCTAATCTATTAGGTCTCAATGTCGATTGTACTATTCTAATATCAGATTCCATATTTTCACAAAATACAACTCCATTTAAATTAGGACAGTCAAAGCCTTCGCTAAATATATAAACACTTGAAATAATTCCCCACGATGCTTTTTTAAATTTAGTAATTTCTCCTTCTTTAATTAAACCATTAGATAATTTTATATCATTAAATTTTTCCTTACTATTACTATGTAATGCTTTATTATAATAATTTTCTTTATTTATATTTATTATATTTAGATTGAGTATAATATCAATATATTTTTTTACTAATTCAGAATTTTCAGTTTTATTTGTATAAATAAGTATATGTGTTAAATCATTATATTTTTCTATTGATTTCAAAGCCATGAAAGCCGATAAAAATAAATGTTTGTGATCCATAATTTCTTTATTTTTATCTAAATTCAAACTATTAATAATATTATTAATTTCGTCTTCTGTATTTTTTAGAATAATTAAATTATAATCAGTAATTTTTTTATTTTCAATTGCCCAATTAATTGATTTAAAATCAATAATTTCTCCAAATATATTTTTATCATCCATTGAATATATTACTTTATTAGTTTTATTATTATTAATATCTATAATTTTCTCAGTTGCTGTCATAAATAATGATTTATTTGATTTTATTTTATGAAATGCATGTTTATTTTTATCAAATTCACTACCAACTAAATGATGAGCTTCGTCGCCTATTTTAAATTCGAAATTAATATTTAATAATTTATGACATGAATCATAAGTAGTAATTAAAAATTTACATTCATCTGATTTTATATTAATAAATTTATTTATATTATCTTCATTAGTAGTTGAGTATATTATATAATTTTTATTTTCTTCTATTTCGCCACCAATATATAATATATTTGTATGATTATTAAATATTCTCATTATTTCCTTCCTCATTTGTTTTTGTAAATATATACTTGGGACACCAATTACAACTAATTTACAATTTAATTTTTTAACTATTAATATTCCTAATAATGCTTTACCGAGACCACAACTATATATTAGTCTTCCTATATTATAATTTTTATAAAAATTATTTATTAATAATAAAACATTTAATTGAAAATCTTTAGGAATAATAATTTCATTAGTTTCTTTATTTATTATTGTATGATTTAATATATCTATAAGATTTTTAATATTTATTTTATTAAAAATTTTCTTAATATTACTATTTTTATATAACATGATTTGGTATAGATTTAGTTCAAATGTATCTGGTCTATTATCATAATCATTCCTATCAAAATCATGAGTATCGTGTATTTTATAATTAATTTGGAGATTATCAAGTATATTAATGATAGATTGATGAAATTTAATATTATCTTCACAATAAAAATATTCAGTTTGATAAAAATGATTTCTTTGATTTTTATATAATTGTAATATTTTATATTCAATAAATAATATTTTTTCTCGTGTTAATTTATCTAAAAATTCATAATAATAAATATATTTAGAATCATTAAATATTACTAAATAATCAATCCATCTATATTCAAGTCTCATAGACATTCCAAATTTTATTGTTTCATCTTTTGCTAATTGCGACGTTGTTAATAAATAGAATCCAATCATTTCATGATATATTTAGTAATTAACTAATATTTATATAAATCATTTTTTTCAAATTATTTTATTTAATAAAATAATTAATTATATAAAATATTAAATTTATATAATTTAAAAATACTATAATTAATATTAGTATAAATCTAAAATATAATAATTTTATTGTATTATATTTTATAATATAATAATTTTATTGTATTATATTTTATAATATAATGAATTATTATCAAAAATTTATAAAATATAAAATAAAATATTTATTGATACAATTAAATTATGAAAATAATTTAAATAAAAAATATATAAAATTATATGGATTATTTATAGTTAAAAATAATGGATTGAATTTAAAATTTTTAAATTATAATTTAAGAAATGATATAGATATTGTATCAGAAGCAATTAAACAAAATAGTAATTCATTAGAATTTGCAAGTGAAGAATTAAAAAATAATAAACAAATTATTTTATTAGCAATTAATAAAAATAGACTTGTATTTCAATATGCAAGTTTAAATTTACAAAATAATAAAGAATTTATTATAGAAGCAATTAAAGTTAATCCATTAATTTTTTATTATATAAATAAAAAGTTTCAAAATAATATAAATATTGCATGGTTAGCTATAAATAAACATAATTCATTATTAAAATGTATTTTAAATAAAAAAATTGTTTTATTTTTTATAAAACAAAATGGATTATTATTAAAAAATGTTCATTGGAAAATATGCGATAATGATATTATTAATGAAGCAATAAATCAAAATTATAATGCAATATACTATAAAAATTAATATTTATTTTTATTAAATAAGTTTACCATTGTTTTGATCTCACATTATTGGGTATTTTTTTAATTTTTAATAATTCCCATATTTTATTTTTATTACAATAATCTTCAATAATTTTTGAAATTAATGGAAGTAACTGAGGTGGATAATTATTAGCTGAATAAGTTTCTCCTGGTACTTGAAATTTATTAAATTTCCAATTAGGATACATTATTTTAATTTCTTTAATTATAATATTTCCTATTTCCATTTTATGCTCAGTCGGTAATGCATATTTTGAAATTACTTCTTCAAATTTAATATTAAATTTACCGGAACATATTTTTGCAAATTCAATAGGAATTCTTAAGTTATGTATTTGATTATTTTCATTATGATAATAAATAATATTTTCAATTTCTATACAAGAAATTGATGTAATTAATTCTTCAGTTTTTAAAACATTTAATATATCATAAATATTTGCCCATATAACTTCAATTTTAAATTCTAATAAATATTTTAATATTGCTTCTTTTTTTAATTTTTCAACCCATTTTTTCCATCCAATAGCTGATATAAAAAATACTTCATTAAATTCATATTTTAATTTAAACTCATTAGAATAGTTTTGTGTATGTGATGCTACACATCGATGACTATCTTGTCCATTTTCACATGATTTAAAACATAAGCCACAAAAATGTTGATTACATCCTGCACACTCTAAAGCTAAACAACCGCTAAAATCAATAAATGGTAGTTTACATTCTGGACAATAAAGTATATTTGTTAGTAAATCATTTTTAATTTCAAATAAAATTGATTTACTAATATCAGCTAAATTATTTTTTGACATATTAATTTCTACTTTTTGTTTAGTAAGTTCAATTTGAGCTTTTGTACTTTCAGCTGATATGGTTCCTTCAATATTACGCGTTAAGTTAATATAATCTTTTCTAACATCATTATTATCTAATATATCGTCTTCTTCAAAATCATTATTACACCTATCAAACAATGGACACCTTAATTTTTTAAATTTCTTCCAATGATCTATATTATTACGTGTATTAGCAGACTCTATATAATTTTTAAAACACTCACTGTGAAAATTACAAGGTTCACATTCACCTTTACATTTTATATGTGAATCTTCTTTATTTATATTACAAAGACATAATAAACATTCCATATTTATTTTATATAAAAATATTAATAATTAAGTTGAATAACTAATTAATTAATCAATTTTTTTATAATATTATTATTTAGTAATAGTATTTGATTATCAATAGTATATTAATATTTAATTTTAATAGTATTAATTTATCTTTTTTAAATAAATTTATTTAATTATATTATTAATTAATATATGAATACTACATTGTTAAATAATAAGTGTAAATTAGTTAATATAGTTTGGATAGATAGATGTATTAAATTAGCAATAATATTTAATATAATAAAATATTATAAAAAATTATTATATAAAAATATTATTATTGATAATAGAGAATATAGAAAATTTTCAAAAATAATGTTTCCAGAATTAACTTTTAAAAAATTTAATAAATTAAAAATTAATAATAATAAAAATTTTTATTTTAATATTAAACAAACATTAATTAAAAAAGATATATTTATTGATTATATTAATAATTATATATCAAATATACCTACTAAAAAAATGTATTATATCCCTTGGTATGATATAAATGATCCAATTATAACATTTAAATATAGTAAAAAAAATAAATTAAATTATTCAGATGAAAATGATAAGATTATTAATTTTAGTAAATGTTTAAGAGGTAGTAATAATAAATTATGGGATAGTAATATGGAATATTTTATATTAAATAATTATAAAATAAATAAATCTATTTCAAATATAAATATTATTTATGATATTTTTAATAATTTACTTAAACAAAATTATTTAAATTATTATGAAAAAAAAATATTTATTCCAATAGAATCTTCAAAAAAATGTGATAAAGTAGAATGTCCAAAATTATATTATTCAGATGAAACTAATAATAAAATTGATGAATTAAATAAAATTAATACTCAAATGATCAAAAATATTACTAATAAATATGAAGAAAAAATAAAATATTTGAATATAGATAAAAATGACAGTTTAGATGAATTAATTAAATTAATAAAACAATATATTGATATTAATTCGGATACTTTATTAACACAATTAAATTAAAAAAATAATTATAAAATAATTATTTTATAATATATATATATATATAATGTCGTCATCACCATCAGCATTACCCCAATATCCACCCAAATCTACATTAAGAGGGACAAGGGCAGAGTCAAAGACTCCGTCTTCTCCTCCAATAAGAAGAGTGGCTTCTGCCAGTACAGGACTGACAGAATCATTAAGATCTTCACAAAGTACACGGTTACCGGATTCTAAAAAACTTTTAGAAAAAACATTCATCTATAATAATACAGAAATAACATTTGATACATATTTAGATAAAATATTTACGGCATTAGGCTTAGATGATTCAATGAAAGCTTCGATTAAAGATGAATTTAATGCCCTAAACTCATCAGATATTATAATAGTACACGAAATGTTTGATGATTCTAAAAATAAGGAACAATTTGATAAGTTATTTGAGGCTGATATAGATTTACAAAATATAACACTACGTTTAAAACCCTATAACCTTGGAGATAAATGGCTTAAGTTATTATCAAATTTAGCAAAATTACAAGGTTATATTATTCTTAATAAAGCACAATCAGATAACTGTTCCGAATTAGTAGGAGCTATTATAGCTGCAGTAGACGAAAAAATAAGTATAACTAATCAAATATTAAGCAGCAACTTAAAATCATCATCAAGACCAATTCCTGCAGATGCCGTTGATAATAAATATTTAAAATATAAAAATAAATATTTAAATTTAAAAAATCTTAATTTTTAAAAATAAGAAATTAAATATATATATATTAATATGAATAAAATTATTTATAATAAAATACATATTGAAGATTTAGATAAAAAAATGAGAAAATTTAGAGATTTAAGTATTAAAGAGTCAGATGAAAAATTAAAAGATTTAAATATAGAAGATTTAGATAGAAAATTTGAAGATTTATATATTAAAGAGTTAGATAAACAATTTGGAGGTTCGTATGAACAATTAAAAGATTTAAATATAGAAGGTTTAGATGGAAAATTTGAAAATATTAAAGATTTAGTAAAACCAACTATTACTCAAAATATAAAATTTAAAAATATTAAAGATTTAGTAAAACCACCTATTACTCAAAATATAAAAGCTGATATAAAACCTGATATAAAACCTGATATAAAACCTGATATTAAATCTGATATAAAACCTGATATAAAACCTGATATAAAACCTGATATAAAACCTGATATAAAACCTGATATAAAATCTGATATAAAACCTGATATTAATCCTGATATTAAATCTGATATAAAACCTGATATTAAATCTGATATAAAACCTGATATTAAATCTGATATTAAATCTGATATTAATCCTGATATAAAACCTGATATAAAACCTGATATAAAACCTGATATAAAACCTGATATTAAATCTGATATAAAACCTGATATAAAATCTGATATAAAACCTGATATTAAATCTGATATTAATCCTGATATAAAATCTGATATTAAACAAAATATTGATATATTTAATATTTCAAATCAAATAGCTAATAAATTAGGTATAGATCCTCAAATATTATCAGATATTTTAAAAGAAAAAAATATTGAAGGAATATATAAATCTGAATTAATTGATATATTAATTCAAAAATTATTAGAAACTGATGAAGCTATTAATAAATTTGAAGAAAAAATTACAAATAATACTACTAAACAGAATTTTAATAAATTAAAAAATAGTTTAGGTAAATTACAAGTATTAGTTTTAATTAATAAATTAAAAAAATCAAATAATTGTGATGAAATTTTAAATACTTTTATAACTACAATTGATGATAAAATACAAAATTTAGTATCTGTAAGCCATATTAAGTTACAAAATGGTGGTAATAATATAAATAATGATTATTTTAAATATTTAAAATATAAAATAAAATATTATAATTTAATTAATATGTAAAAAATATATCTTTTACATTTTTAGAGATAAATATTTATTTTTATATTTTAAATATTTTTGTCGACTTGTAGTTTTTTTAATATCTTTAATATCTGTATATATTGTTTTATCAATTTTAGATATATTACATATAATATTTGTTTTATTATATTTAGATACTTGATCTATATATTCTAATGTTCCTATAGCTGATGCAGCATTATTATTATCTATTACCTCAATAAACATATCTGTCATTTTTATTAAGTCGTTTTGTACTAATGTAGATATAGTTGTATAGTATTTTGTAAAAAAATTTTTATATTCTATTGATTCTTTTAATGCTATAGTTTTATCACTAAAATCTATATTTATTTTTGAAATAATTGGATCTATTTGTTTTTTTATTCCTGTTGCATCTAAATTATTAGAATTATTAATTATATATTTTTTTAATTCATTAATATCAATATATGGAATAGGTGGTGGATTATTAGCTGATTTATCAATATTAAAAACACAAAATACACATACTAATATTTGTTTATAAAAATCTGTATCTGATAATTTATCCATATCTAAATATGGATAATGTTTTATATTATCAAATATTGATGCTATTTCTTTTTCTTCAATATATGTACTTTTATCTACAAAACAATCTTTTTTATTAGGACAATAATGTACTAAACAATCATCAATATAATTAGGTAAAACATCTATTAAGTCAATATTACGATAATAGATTATTTTATTTATTATTTGTCTAACAAGTTTTAAAGAATTATTTATATATTTTCCTTCATTTACTCTATTATCACATATTTTTTGTAATTGTTCATTTTTTTTTATTTCAACCTCATTTATTTTATTTATTTTATTATTAATTGTTTGTAATAAATCGTTAAATTGCATAGTTGTTAACTTCAAACTATTAAAAACGGTAGAGGCAACAACTTTATTTATAATATAATATATAGTATATATATTACAATATATTGTGTCATTTATGATTTCAGGATAACATAATGTATTATATATTATTTTATAATACATTGTGTACTTTTCATTTGTATTATTACTTTTTTTAAAAATATTAGATATAATATTTTGGATATCTCTATCTTCTTTATCAATAGAAAATATAGTTTTATTACTTAATATTGTAGTTAATCTAGTTTTTAGGCTGGTTATGTTATCTAGGTCTGATTGTATTTGTACAGAGGTTCTAGGTATTTCTTCAGTAAATTCTGGAATCGTTATTGGGTATAATATGTCATGGTCCTTTATAGTGTTTACTCTAGTACTAACTTTGGTCGTATATGTACGTATCGTATTATGAGTCTCATCAAAAATCTCTTGACGCGTGCGGTAATAACCCCCTTCTACAATCTGAACTTCCTTTATTAAGCTTTTAATAATAAGATTAGCACGCGCATCCTTAATATTCTCTTTGATATATGTTTCTATATCTACATCTTTAATCTGTGTATTAGTTAGTTTGGCTTTTATATTTTGTAGTATTTCATTATGTTGAGTTATTCTGTCTACCCCTTGGCTCTTTCTTTTTTTTATATTTTCAGCTTTACGTAAATCATAACTTTCAGTATTCATTTTTTCTTTGGAATATTTACTTATAGCTTGTTTATAGTAATCATCAATTTCTAAGGTAATTTGTTCTTCAATAGTTTTAATATATTGTGAACTAATTATTAAATCTTTTAATTCATTATTATTAATATTTTCATCAAATGTTTTAAGATTTTTTATTAAATTAATAAATAATTTTAAATTGGAGTCATTAGTTAATATTTGTTTTAATGACATAAAGTTATAATTATCATATTCAGGTATAATTAATACTTCATTAGCATTTTTAATTTCTAATCCATTAATAGTTCTATAAAATATTGGAGTTTCCCAAGGAAATAAATCAAAGAGGTGTGCTTTAAAATTAAGAGGCATTTCTGTTAGAGCAGGTGCACCGCCTTGTTGTTTATTTCCAATTGGATCATCTAATTCATCATTATAATAATACTCATTAGAATTATCTCTTTTTATTGTAGAAAATCTATGAAGATCAGTTTGATTACATGCAAATCTATTTTCTACACCTGCAAAATCACCAACTATTAATGTAGGACCATTAGTATCCTGATCCTTTAAAAATGTAATAAATAAAAGAACATGACTTCTTGAACTATTAGGATTATTAGTAGTGGCTTTAACAAATCTATCTATATCTATTAAATATCTAAGTATTAATCCTAAGCTAGCATTTTTATTTATATTAAGGGTATCGCGGGTTGTATCATATTGTCCGTCTGCTGTTAAAACTTTTATTTCATGAGGTGATATAATAGCATCAGTATTTCTATATAAATGTTTGACTATATGAGTATATGGGTTATCTAATATAAATGTATTTGATGTTTTATCATATGTAAATATTAGTTCACCTGATTCATTTATAGATGAATCACTTAAATTTTCAGTTTTATAATAAAATTCTTTAGTTTTTATTATTATTTTAATATAATCATGATTACTAGCCATTAAATTACATAAATAAAGTATAATACCATTCTCTGGTTGTTTGTCTAAAACATATTTTATTGAATTATTTTGTGTTACACCTTTAAAATATATTAATGACGATGTTTTACCAGCTCCACTAGCACCATATCCTAATATAAATACTGGTTTATTATTTAATAAGTTAAATATTATTGATTTTTTTATACTTTCATCTTCACTTATGATTTTATTAGAAATATTTGGTAAAAATATTTTTGTAAAATTTCCAAATACATAATTGTAATTATATTGGTTCATATCAAATGATTGGTCCACGGATACAGTTACTTTATATTCATTTTTTTTTTGATTTAAATCATTACTAATAACCCATTTATCATCACTTTTATCATAATATTTAATATTATGATCATTATAGTTAATATATAATGAGTCATTAGATTTGTTAGCTATGTGAATTTTAAATCTTTGATTATAATTATTTATATCACCTCTCATTTTTATAAAAGTAATAATAGTATTATTACTTTTTTCTTGTATTTTAGAATTTAATGAATTACGAAAATCTAAATTAGCATCAAGATCAGTTGTTTTTAAAAAAATCACTATGTTCTCAATATCACTATATCTATTTTTTATTTGATTTAAAAAATCGATAATAATATATTTATTTATATTTTCAGTTGAATTAATGTTTTTTTTAAATAAATTAAAAGAGGTTTCTAAATCAGTATTACTAAATAATATGTTATTTTCAAAATAAGTAATAAATTTTTGTAAATAAATAAATTTTTTTTTTCTATCAAACAAAGTTTGGTTTCCTAACATTTTGGTATAATTATCAATATCATGTTGTGATATTATACTTAATATGTTTTGTTTTACATTTTGATTATGTAATTTATCTATAAAACTTATATCATAAAATAATAATAGTAATATAGATTTATAATAGCCATCCCTCTTTGGATCCGGTATAGATTCTAAATTTATGGTAGGTTTGTTTTTTAACATATCAATTAATTTAGAAATATCATAAACTGATAGTGATTTTAGTTTCATTAATATAGAATTTGATAAATAATATTTAATACATAATATTATATATCTTAATATATTAAATAAATATACATATAAATCTAATGTTTCTGTTAAAATAATATCATTTATTATTTCTCCACCATATTTTGTGTCTGATACTGTTGATGTAGACTTTATTGGATCGTATTTATTAAATGTTTGGTCATACATAATAGATATACCTTTCGGTAATATTTTTAGTAATTCTTCCCATGATTCTTTAATAGTATCTAATTTTGCTTTATTAATAGTTTTATCGTTTGTGTCATTAGAAATATCTTCATATGTTGTAGTATTAAAAATTGATTTATCAAATCCAATAATTCTTACATTAGATCTAGTATTTAAACTTTTAAATAACCTATTAAGATTATCTATTTTATCATTATAATTGTCTATTAATGTTTCAAGTACTGGTTTACAGTCCTCAGCTATTTTAGTTAAAAATCTTATAATTACATAAATTTGTAATTTATAAAAAGAGTTAATATTGTCCTTAGTATTATGAATTAATAAGGTATTTAATAAAGTATTATCAGATATTAATAAATCGTAACATATTCTATTTAATTCCTCTAATATATTATATTCTTGTGATTTTGGATTATTATTAGATTTTTCTAAATAGTGGTTTATACTAGTTTTTAATATACTTAAATCTCTTTCTTTCTCATCATATTCATGTACATTTTGTAATAATACAAATAAATTTTTAATATTATCAAAAGTTTTAAAATCTATTGTGTTCATATATATATATATATATATATATATATAATTATTTTTATAATTATTTTTTTTAAGTTTCATTCATAGATTGTTGTTTTGGTGAATCAGAACTATATAATGAATAAATATTTTGATTTTCGATATCATTATTTTTTATAATTATTTCTGAATTTGCAATAGTTGTAGGTTTAATATAGCCTAAAATTTCTGGTAATTCTATATCTTTTATTAAATCTTTTATTATAGCATTTGAAGTAGAATTATGTTTTTTACAACAAAAATGAAAACATTTACATATTTTACATCCGCATGGAAAACAACAAAAATCATAAAAAAATAATAATATTTCATCTAATTCTTCTTCAAATTCACCAGTTTCAACCATATTAGTAAACCATCTTATTACATCATTTGGTATTATTGGTGATATTTCAATTAATCTATCATATTCTTCCGATATTTGTTTCATAAAATCTTTAGCATTTATTCTATCTTGTCTTAATTTTGATAATTCCATTTGTATTTTTCTTGAAAATTTATCCCATGATATACTAGCAAATCTATGTCCTTCTAATTTTTGGGCAATTCCACTGTAATTAGCAATAGTTGCTAATATACCTCCAAATATATTTAATCCTCCTAAAATAAATATAAATAGGCGACTAGTAGTATCAAAACTAGATGATGCAAAATTACCAGTTCCTGTTATTGTAGATATAATAATAATTGGTATATTAAACCAAGCATTTAAACACCAAAATTTTTTATTTGATCTATCATGCATTAATTTAAAACAAATTGCTTTATCAGCCCATTTTTTTAACATTTGTTCTTGTTCTTTTTTCCATGGATAATCTTTTTCTTCAACTATATGACTATTATCTTTATCATTATCGGTCATTATTTTATAGTATAAAAATTTTATTCTAAATCAATACAAATAATATAAAAAAAATTGAAATATTTTATTATTAAATTATTTATATAAATTTTATATATATAAAGTTGTTATATTAAAAATGA